>Ga0265300_10000078_pt1 | contig 112477 bp, 87 predicted proteins | sample AusTroGonzalo_MG_FD_193482 | JGI IMG/M metagenome (GOLD analysis project Ga0265300, IMG submission 193482) | Bovine rumen microbial communities from tropical cattle in Woodstock, Queensland, Australia - Gonzalo_03 | ecosystem: Host-associated > Mammals > Digestive system > Stomach > Rumen ... | reverse complement strand
TGAGCTCGAAGGAGTTCCTCAAGAAAGCAAGTTTCGTGGATGTGGCTGACCTTGCCAACATCGAAGAGACTCCATCGGACGAGGACGGCAACGGCGTGGTGATTGACGACAACCAGAACAACGGCGGCGGTGGTGGTCTGCCAAGTGAAGGAGGAGAAGGGTAAGGAGGAAAGATGTTAAATGTAAAATGTTAAATGTTAGATCTAACCGGATGGCTCTCCCCATTATGGGGGAGATGTCTGAAAGACAGAGAGGGTCTTTACTCTAACCACGACCTGAACTAGCCGGATGGCTCTCCCCATTATGGGGGAGATGTCTGAAAGACAGAGAGGGTCTTTTACATTCCTCACACCACACACCTCTTACCTCAAACAAGCGAAGAGGCTCAACCTTGGGTGATTCCAAGTGTTGAGCCTCATGCTTTGTCTCCTAAGAGCTTTCACTACCCCAACAGGACATCAAGCGTCATCATCAGGACGAAGCCAATGGCGAAACCGATGGTGCTGAGGTTACTGTGCTGACCGCTGGAGGCTTCGGGGATGAGTTCCTCGACAACAACATAGAACATGGCTCCAGCGGCAAAGGCGAGCATGTAGGGCAAGATGGGCATCAGGAGCGAGGCGAGCAGCATGACGGCAACGGCACCGAGAGGTTCGACGGCTCCGCTCAACGAGCCGATGAAGAATGACTTCCACTTGGAATTGCCAGCCGCCCGCATGGGCATGGATATGATGGCTCCCTCTGGCACATTCTGGATGGCGATGCCCAAGGCGACGGCAATGGCACTGGTCAGCGAGATCGTCGAGATGCCGCTCTCGGCTCCTGCAAAGACCACACCCACAGCCATACCCTCTGGCAGATTGTGGATGGTGACAGCGAGGGCGAGCATGGCTGTCTTGGAAAGGTGTGACCGCATTCCCTCTGGTTTGTCTGTCCCGATATGCAAGTGTGGCGTCAGTTCGTCAATCATCAGGAGGAAACCCACACCCAAGAGGAATCCCACAACGGCGGGCACCACCGACCACCGTCCGCTGTCGGCCACCATCTCCATCGATGGTATCAGCAGCGACCACACCGATGCCGCCACCATCACGCCCGACGCAAAGCCAAGCAGTGTCTTTTGAAGACGAAGCGGCATCTCGTCCTTCATCAGAAAGACGAATGCCGATCCGAGCATCGTTCCCAAAAGAGGGATGAGTAGGCCGACAATGAGTGTCATTATGCTTTGTTAAATTTCTCTTTAGGCTGTTTGCAACGTGGGCAGCGCCAGTCGTCGGGCAGGTCTTCGAAAGCCACACCGTCGTGCTCAGCCGGGTCATAGACATAGCCACAGATGGAGCAGACATACTTGCCGGACTCTTCTTTCTTTTCGAAAACCACTTCAGGCCAAATGGTGGGAACAGGATTGTCGAGGTCCATCACACGCTTGGTCTCCAGATTCTCGTAGCCCTGTGGACTGTGGGTGCCGCAATACACGGTGGGATGGTTACGGACGAATTCACGCACTCGGTCCAATGTCTCACGGGCTGCTGGCAGGTCGTCATAAACCACGGAGAGTTTGTTCTCATACAAGGCCTCATCCATGTAGGTGATATCGCCGTGAAGCATGTAGAACAGTCCGTCGTTCTCCACCACGATGATGCTGTTGCCCTTGGTGTGTCCCTTTGCCTTGATCAGGTAAACGCCGTCGGCTATCTTCTGACTTTCGGGGAAGTTGTAGTACGGTCCATCAGTATAGCTCACCGGCACCAGGTTGGTGAGACCCTGCAACTCGGCAGCATCCATCTCGTCCTGGTTCACATACACCTTCGCATTGGGGAATGAACGCAGTTCGCCCGAATGGTCAGCGTGGCGGTGAGTGAGCAGAATCTTGGTCACCTGCTCGGGCTTGTAGCCAAGGGCGGCGAATGCCTCCATGTAGGTGCAGATGTCTTTTCCTGTGAATATCTTTGAATGCTCGTCGGGTGCTTCTTCCGGGAAACCAGCAGGCAAGCCTGTATCTACCAGTATGACTTCCGAACCGGTGTCGATGAGGTAGTTCTGCAAACTGCCACGATAGCGGATGTTCTGATCGAATTTGTCCGGGCCTTCTTCACCACCGAAAATGAAGGGCTGGGTATAGAACCCGTCACGTCTGAATTTTACTGCTTTTATTTCCATATTGCTGTCATTATTGTCGTGATTATTCTTCTACGGGTACGAATTTCTCCTTCTTCCGCTTGCAGCGGGGGCAGCGCCACGTGTCGGGCAGGTCTTCAAATTGGGTTCCGGCTGGTATTCCCTGCTTGGGATCACCTTTCTCTGGGTCGTAAGTGTACTTACAGGGGCATTTCATCTTTGCCATAATCGAAAGTGTTTTTTTAGGTGATTTAAAAAAGAAGGGACGGCTTTGCTTGGTATCTGGATCCGTAGAACAGTCACTCCGGCTACACCGTCCCGTGATAGAAAGAATTTATGAGCGTCGAGGTGCAGAAGCACCATGCGATGCCGAGAGAGATTATTGGGCGGGTGCCCACTTGCAGCGTACGGGGGACACGATGGCACCTTCTTTCTTCAATTCAGCGAATGCCTTGTCCACTTCCTTGCGGTCGATACCTGTAATCTCAGCAATCTTGCCAGCATTGACAGGCGCACCGAACTCGCGCATGGCTTGTAATACTTTTTCTTTCATCATCTTGACTTTATGGATGTTGGTATCTTACAGTTGCAACAGCAACCAGTTCTGTGTGCCAATCTTCTCGATGAGTTCCACTGCACCCTGGCTCCAATAGAGGTCTTCCTCCTCGTCCTTCAGGTAGTCCTTCAACAAGTCGTAAGTGGTGGGATCGTCCTTCACGCCAGCCATGCACTTCATCAGCAGTTCAACGCCAGGCTCCTGAATGGCGAGGTCGGCCTTGACATACTCAATAGGGTCGCAGATGAGGTCGCGGCTCTTCATGCCTTCGAACTTAACTTCTCCGCCGAGGTCGAGGATGCGCTCTGTGAACTTCTCTACCCAACCCATCTCCTCATTGAAGTGGTCAACATACTTCTGTCCGAGTTTGGAGAAACCCTCTGCCTTGAAAATCATACCTTGCTGCTTGTGAACGATGGCACCTTCTGCCAGATGGGTTACGAAAAACTGTAATGCTTCAATTGATTTTTGCTTTTCCATAATACTTTTGTTTTAATTGTTAAACGATTTAGTTGATGGTTTGCTATTTCGACTGCAAAATTACGCCCTATTTTACACTAAACCAAATCTGAAACAATACAAAAGTTGTCTGAAACGATACAACTATGAAAAAATCATCGTACCTTTATCCCCACAAAAACAAATTGTAAATAGTAAATAGTAAATCGTAAATCGTAAATTGTAAATTGTAAATATAAGAGGTGTACACACTGAATGAATATTTGCCGATATTTATTGGCGACGATTTGCCCCAAAAAGGCTGGGATAACGGTATGTACTGTCTGGAAACAGATGGGGCGCAAATCCTTCGTACCAACTTGCTGCATGGGTTCCTGGCCTGCTTCGCCTTTATGGTCGTTGACAAAGGGTGGATGAAGATTCATTACAGCGGGAGAGAGCTGACGCTTCACCCCAACGACTTGTACACCTATTCGCCAGGTCTTCCCGTCACTGTCATCGCCACTTCCGATGACTTTCACGGCTATTGCCTGATGGCCGATGAACATGTCACCATCGAGGCACCCTCTGTCCGCGACCTCGTATATATCGCCTACCTGCCCATCGTACAACTGCATGAACCGAAACAGGCACTGGCGGCAGATGCTGCACAGCATCTGATCATGAAGCTGCGCGAAATCATCGGCTATCTGCATTCCGACCATATATATAAAGGTGAGGTGTTGCGCATGCTCTATTCCATCTTCCTGCTTGACCTGCAAAATGCCCAGAATAGTGCCATCGTACACCGCCAAACGCCTCAGCGTGTGGAGGAAATCTTCATCGGTTTCATTCGTCTGCTGCCTCGTCATTATGCCGAACACCACGACATCGCCTTCTATGCCGACCGGCTCCATATCTCCTCCGTCTATCTCTCCCGCGTGGTTCGTCAAGTCACAGGCCGCACCGTGATCGACTACATCAACCAAATGCTGCTGATGGAGGCGTCCTTCCTGCTACGCATGTCGCCGATGAGCATCAGCCAGATTGCCGACCACCTCCATTTTGCCGACACTCCCTCGTTCAGCAAGTTCTTCTCGCGCCTGAAAGGCATGAGTCCGAAGGAATATCGGAAGACATGAGCCGACTGCTATTGCTATGGGAAGCGGGTTAGCGTCGCCGCAAGATGATGTAGAGGATGACGGGGGCGCCCAGGATGGGTGTGACGGCGTTGAGAGGAATGACCGTGGTGGCTGGCAAGGTGCAGAGGAGGTTGCAGAGGAGTGCCAAGACGGCACCAGTGAGCATCGTGACGGGCAGGAGCACACGGTGGTTGGAGGTGCCCAGCAAGAGGAAAGCCACATGAGGAGTTGCCAATCCGAGGAAGGCAACGGGGCCACAATAGGCAGTGATGACAGCGGTGAGCAAACCCGTGGCAAGAAGCAGGAGGTTGCGTGTGCGCTGGATGTCGATGCCAAGATTGGTGGCATAGGCTTCGCCGAGCATGATGGCATTCAGGGGTTTCATGAGCAGGAGGGCGAGAAAGAGTCCCAAAACGCACAGAGAGGCGAAGATGGGCATCTGCTGCATGGAGACGCTGTTGAAGTTGCCCATGCCCCAAATGAGGAAACTCTGGATGTTCTCAACCGAGGCGAGGAAGTTGAGCAACGAAATCAGCGAGGAGGTGATATACCCCATCATGATACCCGTGATGAGCAGCATGAGGTTGTTTTTCAGCAGGGAGGAGAAGAGGAGCAGCAAGCCCATGATGAGCAAACTGCCCAAGAACGCCGCACCCACGATGGCAAGATAGCCGCTCCAGGAGTAGAGCCCTGCCGTGATGGTGCCGCCAAAGGAAAGCATCACAATCGCCACACCCAGGTTGGCACCTGAGGAGATACCCAAGATGGAAGGTCCTGCCAAGGGGTTGTGGAAGGAGGTCTGCAAGAGAAGACCCGCTGTGGCCAAACCTGCACCTGCCAACATTGCGGTGAGGGCTGTTGGAAGCCTTGAGCCCAAGATGATGTACGCGGTGGCTTGGTTGGAGGAGTCACCATGCAGCAGCGTTTGAAGCACGTCGAGGGCATCGATATGGACGGAGCCCAAGAAGATGTTGAGGACGAAGAGCGCCACAACAAGGATGATGAGCAGGGTAAGGCGAAGTTTCATTAAGAGTTGAGGGTTAGAGTTTAGAGTTGAGGGTTTAGAGTTTAGAGTTGAGGGTTTAGGGTTTCAGTTTCTCGTAGAAGAACATGGGTTCTTGGAGCGAAATCTCAGGATGGGTGATCTGGATGATGTCGGAGAGCATGCGGTCGGGATGGAAGGGGGAACGTTCGTAGAAACGAGAGGTGCGCGTGTTACAACCCCACACATTGCCCTGCTTGAAAGCATCGAAACGGCGATAGACATCGGCTTCGGCTCCCAAATCGGCAAGCGTCTTAGATGTGTCTGACTCATAACGAATCAACCACACATCAGCATTGTGAGCAGTGGCATACACCTGCTCGACAGACAGCGGCACGGAACCGCTCTGCTTGTAGTCGGGGAAGGCTGTCTGCGCCCCTGCATCGGCATAGAGTTGACCTATCGTGCTGTGCACCCCTGGCTGATACCACACATTGCCATAGAGTTCTTCGGAGAGGATGCGGGGACGCTTGTCTGACTGCTTGACCAAAGCGCTCAGACTGTCATAGCGAGCCACCAACGCCTCGAACATCGCATTCGCCTCCTTCTCCTTGCCAAACAAAAGACCATAGAACTTCATCCACTCCGCACGCCCCAAGGCGGTTGGCTCCATATATTCGGCACACTCCACAATGGGAATGCCCAACTGTCCCAACTTGTCATGTCCCGTGTTGCTCTCGAATGGCGACACCAGCATGGCATCGGGATTCAACTGGATGATGCGCTCCTGATTGGGCGACATACCATTGCCACAATCCACCACCTCCTTCGTGAGACCATGAATGTACTGCTTCTCGCACACGCCACCAATGCTCTCCTCCATGCCCAACTCGCAGATGAGTCCGCAATGCACGGCAGTGAAGACGAGGGAGTTTTGAAGGGGAACACGGATGAGGTGAGAGGTGTGAGGTGAGAGGTGTGAGGTTTCTTCGTCTGCCGGAACCATCATGTAGGAACCGAGCAGTCCTTCACCCCAAGGATTCGCGAGTTCCACCTTCACGCAATCGCCATAGCGCACCATCGTGATGTTCTTGGCATAGCGCATGGGAATGGTGTCGCCCTCCCCCTGAAAGGAAGAGGCGGTGTTGCCTCCACACGAACAGAGAAGGAGCAGGGAAACGATGAACAGATAGAGGTGTTTCTTCATAGAGCGTTATCTTTTACAGTTTGATGGTCAGATAGAGTTCGTAGTTGCGGCGAGGCATGGGACGTGAAAGCACCGTCACATACTCGGTGGAGAACAGGTTGTTGCACACCCCTTTCACTGCACACTCCACCATGTTCCAACGGAAAGTCTTTTCCAAAGAGATGTCGGTCATGTAGTAGGGTTTCAAGCGTCCTGTGATGTAATTGACTTCATTGCTGGTGGTGGTGTAGCGTTCGGAGTAGTGGCTCCACTGATAGGCAAATGTCCAGGTGCGCCACTGCATTCGCGCATTGACATTGGCGGAAGTCTTGGGCACGTAGCAGAGTTGCTTTCCATAACTGGCATCATTGTCATTCACCTGCTCTCCCACATTTTTTGAAGGCGTCCATGCAAAGTTTGTGGCAAGGCTCAATTTCAGGTCTTTCGCCATCATCCAACTGCCATCGACCGAACATTCAACACCGTAATTATGCACTTTCTTCACGTTAGAGGGTTCCCAAAATCCCTTGGTGTTGGGTGTCCAGAGAATCCAATCCTTGATGTGGGAGTCAAATGCAGTGGCATTTCCCTTTAACGTCCAACGTGCCTTCTTCACAGCAAACTCAACACCCACATCATAAGTAAAACCCTGCTCAGGTTGCAAATTGGGATTGCCACCCGGCTGGAAATAGAGGTCATCCATCGTCGGATAGCGATAGTTGCGCGCCACAGAAGCTTTCATCACTACGTTCCAAGGTTTCCAGAGGATGACATCAGCAAAAAGGGCTGGAATGGGTGCCACCCAATCATCTTTATACACCTCCTCGCGCACCACTGCCGCCAATGAGAAGGGCTCCACAGGTCGCCAACGTGCCTGTACATCAGCATGGTACTCAGGACGTCCCTTGTCGAAGTTCTTGCCTATGTGAAAAGGACTGCGGTCATGACTGTTCACATGAGTCTCATACACATCCACACCGCCCATCAGCATCAACTGGGGTGAGAGCATCCAATCGGCATGAGCAGAAAGGAACGCCATATTGGAGTAACTGCGTGAACTGGTGATGGAGCTCTTCATCTCCTGCCGTGTGGTGAAGTACTCATAACCGATATCAGCATAGGAAAACCCTGCCTTCATCGCCCATTTCGTCTTTTCCCTCATGATATCCCACGAGAGGAGTGTCCGCAAGGTGTTGTTACGCTGCTCGTTCTTGAAATCGCTGTCATCCTTATAATCCACACTGAGGAAAGGCAAGCCACGTTTGGAATGTGTCCACCACACAGATGCGCCCAACTGATGTCCCTTGCCAGCATCGTAATAGAGTTCCTGCAACACATGGAAATCATCGAAATAGCCACTCTTGTTGCGCTCTTCGGGATGGTAGGATGTCACCCAGTTGCCATCTTTGTCATACACATCCGTCTTCTTGTCGTAGTTGGTGTATTTATAGTCATTGTCTGCTGTGGAATAGACAAGCCTTGTGGAGGAGGTGAGGCGACGGTTCTTGTATGTGAGACGGAGAAAATCATCGTAAGTGTCGAACGAACCAATGCCCTGCACAAACTGCATCCCCCACCCTTCTTTCTCCACAGGCAGGTTCACCATCTCCACAGCACCACCCAATCCGCCACCAGTCAGATTGATGGAAGAGGCACCATGATAAAGGCGTGTCTCATCGATGAAATAAGCGGGAATGGTGGAGAAGTCGAGTGTGCCCAACATGGGGGAATTGATGCGCATGCCGTTCCAAGTCACCTGCGTGTGAGAAGGCGATGTGCCACGAAACTCCACCAGCGATTCAGTGGCACGTCCGTAGCTCTTCACGAAAGCTGTGGAATGCTTCGAGAGGATGTCTGCCATCGACAACGAGATGTTCTCATGCAGCACCATCGTGTCGAGTTTGGTCATCTCCACACCCACATCTTTGAGGCGACGATGCGCCACCACCTGAACATCGTCCAGATGCACCACTTCCTGCGCCATCATCGGCACACAAAGCATCAAGCAGAATATGGAAAACAACCCCCTCATCACGAGTTATTTCTTGATATGATAATCCCAGATGCCATACACCTCAGTGGAGATGTCGCCAAGATTAGGCGAGTAACCTGTTTGCGCCGTCTGCACCTTCACGAAGTCGATGTACTGCAAGTTGGCATCCTTGCCATCCCATGTCTTGGCATTACTGATCTTGTAGTAACCCAGCGCATTGACAGCATCAAATCTTTCGTCCTTTACATAGTCGGAACCTTGATTGTCAGCATAACCCCATGCATAGGGAGGTTCCATTGTATAACCACCTTCGTAGGTATGGGTGTCTTTCAATCGGGTACCGAAATAGGTATGCTCGGTTCCCCCCACCCAATCTTGCCAGTAGTAGGCATGGGTGTTCCAAAGTGACATATAGGGCACAATGCCTGTATTGCCAAAGCAATCCTTCCATCCCGTATGTGACCGAGGGTTTTGGGGCTTATAGTACGTGATGGCATACTCTTGAATACAATTCTCAGTACCATATTCACTACCAGCCAACTCATACCAAAGGTCATTGGGAAGTCCGTCACCATTCACATCCTGACTCACCCAGATGATACCAGGTTCTGACTGATAACTAAAAGGATTCCCTCGGATAACCAAATCGTAATCACTACCGCTGTTCTCCACGCTATGGTCAAACCCTGCTATCAAATAACCACCTTGTGCTCCCAAGGATACCGACCACATCTTTTGGAAATGTTCAAGGGCAACTTGTGTGGCTTCCTCCATTGTGGCACCCTCATGAATGAAATCACCTACGATGGTGTAACCGTTCACCTGATGCCCTGGAGCAGGCATATACTCATAAACCTTATTCACCAATGACTGACTCTGGGAGAGGACTGCACGACGATATGCACCTTCCGAAGGGCACACTTGAATGTCAAACGATTGAGTCACCTCAGACAGTTCATTCTTCATCGTCAGCAACAAGGTGTGCTTCCCCTGTGAAAGACCGTCAGTGTCAAACACATAGGAAACCTCTTCGACATCTTGACGCAGATAAGGCCCTGCCACCACCACATCATCAAGTGTCCAAGTGTAGGTGCCGTCAAAGTCATTCTCTATCATGTAAGCCTTCACCTTGATGGTTCTACCTGATGGGATGTTGATGTTTGTCCATGGGAACTTCCACACAAACATCGATTCGTTGATAGGAATAAGTCCTTCCGCTGATTCATTCTCCGATAACTGATCCACCTTGATGACCGTTATCTTCAATTCATCTTCAACAGTGCCGTATGCGTTGGTGACTTTCACCTTGATGAAATATTCGCCCAAGGTCGCTGCAACAAAAGTATAGGAAGCCTCCGTTCCTATCACAGCACCATCCATGCTCCATTCGTAAGTGGTGTGTTCGTCCACATGCTCATATCGTGGCACAATTTCCAACTCGCTACCCAATTCCATACGATAACGGGCAGACGCCACAGGAAAAGCAATCGTGGGCAACAAATCTTGTCGTTTCTCACCATCTTGGTCGCTGCTACATGCTGTCAGAAACAACAGCATAGCCAACAGACATAAAACACTGTTCTTCTTCATTTCTTCAATTATTTAAATGCAAAATGATTGGGGTTGATGCCCACACGGAATTGATCTATCAACGTGCCATTGGCATCGTAACGATATACCGCACCTGATTGACCATAATCCACTGCATCACCAACATAAATGTCCCCATTGTAAGGATTCACACCAATACCATACAATTTATGGCGACGTCCATTCGCATCTTTGGGTGCCTCAATGAAAGGTCGCACAGGAAGATGGCTGGCTGTGATATTCATTTTGTATATGTCATTATTGATGATGTAAAGCACATCTTTCGTACTATTCATCTCTATCTGCACATTCGCCTCATCGGAGTCAAGCGCCTGATCCATTTCCACATTACCTGTTGCGGCATCAATGCGATAAAGGTGCGGTATATTATCGCTGAAACTATCTCCCTCCATCGAATAACCGCCATCCGTGATAACCCACAACTTGCCGTTCTTGTCGGCCTTCATCGATTTGGGTTGCCAACTGCTGAGGGTAATTTCACGTACCATCTCATCGGTTTCAGTGTCAATGACCAACAACTTATTGCTGTATGACCAGCAATTAGTATAGACGTACTTACCCACTTGAACCATCTCCTCAGTGGAGCAATAGCCACGACTGTCTTCCTGCCCCGTGGCAATGGCACCCATCCATGTAAATGTCTTGGGATTGATAATATTGATATAGGGTGAATAGAGGTCTGTGACGTATGCTTTTGTGTCGCTCACAAAATGCACATATCGGGGATTGATGATTTGTGTACCAGTGGTCGTCACTTGCCCTTTCACACGAAATGTTTCAGCGTCAATTCCCCAAATGATGCCAGAGTTCTCCACCGCAATATATGCCACCCCATTCCGCAAAATGATGGATTGTCCCGTGTCGCCCAACTTTCTTCCGTTGGCACGCTGAAACACACCATTCTCCACCTTCTTCGTCACTGGATCGTAATAGGACAAAGAAGCGTTACCTGAGTTGAAGTTGCCCTCACACAGCACAAAAACACCCTGACCTGTAGAAGAAAAGTGCTCCTCCTCAGGGGCTTCATCAGAACCACTGCATGCTGCCGTCAGCAAGGAAGCTGACAGCAGCATGTATGAAAATAGTTTTTTAAGTTGCATCTATCAGATTAGAACTTGACTACTACATTGTCAAAGGCGAAGTACTTAGGATGCTTCGCACCATAAGAAGACCTGTCGCTACCATCCATTGTGAAGCTAATCTTGTTCACAGCACCCAACGATGAGAGGTCGAAAGTTTTCCATTCCTCCAAAATCTCACCATCACGCGCAAGATCTATATCCAACGTGTTTCCATTATCAGCTGTCAGAGTCAAAGTAAAATAGTCACCTTCCTCTGTCAGAGCCTTTCCATATCCACCATTTTTCATTTCACCCAGCAAGTAGGTAGTAGGAGCTATATCCATAGATTTAACCACATGGCTCTCACCTTCTGGGAATTGAATGCTGGCATCGCAGTACACAACGGCAAAATTATTACTTCCATTGCTCACAGGAACAGATAATTGATAGTCGGATGATGCATGCTCTGTAACGTTTGCATCAATATAATTCGACACCACAGTACCACCCTCAGCAAATCCATAAGTGCCGCCCCATGCCAAGGTAAGTCCACCCTGCAATTGGGTTTGAGCATCTGTCCATAAGTAGTTTATAGCATCTTCGCCATATATAAGTGTCGCAACACCATATGCTTGACCATCAGGAATTAAAGACGTCCACTCGTCGCCTTCGAAGGTTATAGTACGAATGTCTTCAGTTACTACAACATAGAAAGCCTTAGAAGCAGTTCTTCCGTCAGAGGTGATTACTTTTAACGTGAACTTATATGTTCCTGCTTCTACGGGAGTAAAAGCGTAAGTAGCACCAGTACCCACAACATTCCCTGCCCCATCCTCCCAGGAATATGAAGTGTTGGCATCTGCATTTTTGATGTTTGGAGCAAGAGTTACATTGTTGTTGACCACCGCCTGAATTGAATTGTCATCATTAATAGATGCAATTTCCACAAGCTTCTTCGCTTCATCATCGCTACACGATGTAAATATTGCCATGCTCATTGCCAGCACAGCAAAAGATAAAAAGATCTTTTTCATTGTTAATTGATTTATTTAATATAATGTTAATACTTTCCGCACTTTGTGATTGCAAAGATACGGGTTAATGTTCATACAACCAAATATTTCGTCTACCACCTTTCTTTACAAGGGCATATTCCCATGCTTCTTCGGTGGATTGCTCTGGTTTTTATTGCGTGACATCTCCAAGGCTTGAATGAGGCGAAGACGGGTGTCACAAGGAGCAATGATTTCGTCGATGTAGCCGAGTTGGGCGGCTGGCATAGGATTGGCAAACTTCTGACGATACTCCTCAATCTTCTCGGCACGCTCTTCAGGAGTGGCTTTGCGATAGAGGATGTTGCAGGCTCCCTCTGCACCCATAACAGCAATTTCGGCTATTGGATAGGCGAGGTTCACATCTGCCCCGATGCACTTTGAGTTCATCACGATGTAGGCACCACCGTATGCCTTGCGGGTGATGAGCGTGATTTTCGGCACGGTTGCCTCAGCAAAGGCATAGACAATCTTGGCACCATGACGGATGATGCCATTGTGCTCCTGCTGTACACCTGGAAGGAATCCAGGAACATCCTCCACAGCAATGAGGGGGATGTTGAAGCAGTCGCAGAAGCGGATGAAGCGAGCCGCCTTGTCAGAGGCATCAATGTCGAGGGCACCAGCGAGGAAGTTCGGTTGGTTGGCCACGAAACCGACGGTACGTCCAGCCATACGTCCAAACCCTATGACAATGTTCTTGGCGAACTCTGGCTGAATCTCAAAAAAGTACTGTTGGTCGCAGACAGGCTCGATGATATTGCGAATGTCGTAGGGGACGTTGGGGTCGGTCGGCACGACATTATCCAGTTCATGGCAAACGCGGTTGACCTCATCGGTGACAGGGTGCACAGGGGCATCCTCCATGTTGTTGGAGGGGATGAAGCCGATGAGTTCACGGATGGTCATAAGGGTCTCCTCATCACTGTTGCAGATGAAGTGGCTCACGCCACTCACGCTGTTGTGGGTCATAGCGCCACCCAAGGTTTCCTTATCCACATCTTCGTTGGTAACGGCTTTCACCACGTTAGGACCCGTCACAAACATCTGACTCTGTTCCTTCACCATCAAGATGAAGTCGGTGAGGGCTGGAGAGTAGCACGAACCACCCGCACAGGGGCCAAGAATGGCACTAATTTGGGGAATGACACCCGATGCCATCACGTTCCTTTTAAATATATGTGCAAATCCTGTGAGCGACTCCACACCTTCCTGTATGCGGGCACCACCTGAGTCGTTGAGTCCAATGATGGGTGCACCATTCTTCAATGCTAAATCTTGCACCTTGGCTATCTTCTGCGCATTGGCGGCTGAAAGGGAGCCACCCAACACCGCGAAATCGAAGGCATAGACAAAGACGATGCGTCCGTCTATCTTACCATAACCAGAAATCACACCATCACCTTCGATGCGCTTGTTCTCCATACCGAAGTCGTTGCATCGATGCACTACGTGCTTGTCCATCTCGACGAAGGTGCCGCGGTCAAGCAGCGCCTCTATTCTTTCTCTTGCAGTGAGTTTATTCATTATCCTTCTTTTTTAATTCTAACTTGATGAGTGCCTGTTCGACACGCACACTATCACCTTCATTCACCAATATTTCTTTCACCTTGCAGGGGGCACTAACCTTATAGTTTGACTGCATCTTCATGGCTTCCATCGTCAGCACAGTGTCACCCTCCTTCAACGTGTCGCCAGGCTTGGCGTAGAGCTTCACAATCTTACAGGGCATTGGTGCCGTAATGACATCTGCTTGTGTGGAGTCAGAAGAGCCTCCACGTCGCATCTTCATGTACTTCGCCTGCGAGTCGAGCATATCAATCTGATAGGTCGAGTAGTTGAGGTTCACACGATAGTGCTTCTCGCCTGTCTCGCGGATGAGTTCGGCATTGTATGAGTTGCCGTCATAGATGAGGGAGCAGGTGCCGTTTTGCAGCATCGCCACATCCACGTCATACACTTTCCCGTCAATGTCTATCTTCACTTGGTTGCCCTCTTTGCTTAACAGAGTCACTTCCAAGGTTTTATTTCCTACTTGTATTTCCATATCACATTTTACATTTAACATTCGGAGCTATACGCGTAGTACTCCTTTCTGCAATCCAAATGCCCTCCAGCGGCTGATTGCCGTATTCTCCGCTATGGGGGTGGTTGGTTTATTCTCTTCGAGATTCATCAAATAGTCGATGTATGCCGCTATGACTGCCATTGGCTCCGAGTCGTTCTTGAAGCCTGGACGAGGACGTAGACGGTCTTGGTTACGCTCGATGAAATAGGTGTTGTAGTTGCCCTGCTTGAAATCAGGCACATCGATGATGCGGCGCAGATAGCGGATGTTGGTGGTCAAACCCGTAATCTTGTACTCGTATAGCACACGGCGCATACGCTCGATGGCATACTCGCGACTGGTCGCCCACACAATGAGTTTGCCAATCATCGGATCATAGTGAACAGGAATTTCGTAGCCCTCATACACATAGGAATCGATGCGTGTGCCGATACCATGTGGCTCTGTCAACTGCTTGATGGCACCAGGCGATGGCATAAAATTATGCTCCGTATCCTCTGCACAGATGCGACACTCGATGGCATGTCCACGCTGGCGGATGTCCTCCTGACGATAACGCAGGGGCTGTCCGTCAGCAATCAGAATCTGCTCCTTCACCAGATCGAGACCCACCACCTCTTCCGTGATGGGATGCTCCACCTGCAAACGGGTGTTCATTTCCAAAAAGTAGAACTTGTGGTATTTATCCACGAGGAACTCAATCGTTCCTGCACCTTCATATCCCACGGCACGGGCAGCAGCCACAGCCTTGGCACCCATCTCCATGCGCAAGTTATAATCAATGAACGGACTTGGGCTTTCCTCCACAATCTTCTGATGACGACGCTGCACAGAGCACTCGCGATCAAAGAGATGAACCACATTGCCATGCTTGTCACCCAAAATCTGGAACTCGATGTGGTGAGGTTCCTCCACAAACTTCTCGATATAGACCGTATCGTCGCCAAAACCGGACATAGCTTCACTACGGGCAGCGTTGTACATTTCCACGACATCCTCCTCATGCTCAATGAGGCGCATACCCTTGCCACCACCACCCATCGAAGCCTTCAGCATGACGGGGAAGCCAATCTTCTTCGCCACTTTCACAGCCTCCTCAGCTGATTTCAGTGGCTCTTCCGTACCAGGCACGACAGGCACACCAGCCTCTATCATCTTGCGACGGGCACTAATCTTGTCGCCCATCTCCTCCATCGTCTCAGGACGGGGACCAATAAAGATAAAACCTTCTTGCTCACATCGACGGGCAAACTCCGAATTCTCCGAGAGGAAGCCATAGCCAGGATGGATGGCATCCACCTTGTGCTTTCGGGCAGCCTCGATGATGTGGTCGATGTTCAAGTAACTGTCGCTGCTGGCAGCCCCACCGATGCACTCTGCCTCGTTGGCAAAGAGCACATGACGGGAAAGGCGATCAGCCGTACTGTACACAGCCACTGAGCGGATGCCCATCTCGTAACAGCTACGCATCACACGAATAGCAATCTCCCCACGATTCGCTACTAATATTTTTCTAATCATATATTATTTATTACATTAAACGCAGCGTGAAATAGCCCAACAACATGCCAACAACACCGATGACGATACCCACCTTCAGCATCTCGTTCTGCTTCACCAAGCCTGTGGAATGGGCGATAGCGTTAGGAGGTGTACTGATAGGCAGACACATCGATACAGAAGCTGTGATAGCGATGGCTATGAGCATGGTCGTCACACCGCCAATGTTGTCAAGCCTGTCGCCCATACCTTTGCAAACAACAGCCAACACAGGCACGAGGAGTGCCGTCGTAGCAGTGTTGCTGATGAAGTTCGACATGGCGTAGCATACGAGCATAGCAATGATGAGAATCACGAGTGGTGACCACTGGTCGAAAGGAATGCTCTGGATGGCATTTTCTGCCAAGCCTGATTCATTCAGCGCCACACCCAAAGCAAAACCACCTGCCACCATCCAAAGCACACTCCAATTGACTGCCTGCAAGTCTTTGGCAGTGATGACACCCGTTGCAGCGAACACAGCAATAGGAATCATAGCCACCGTGTTGGCATTCACACCCGTCACTTTATCAAGGAGCCAGAAGAGGATGGTCACAATGAAGGTAACAATCACCACCGTCGTGCGCCAGTTGTGCTGGATATTGCCCTCGATATTCAGTTCAATGGTCTTCTGCTTGAAGGGGAAAAGTCGCAGCAGCAACCACCATCCGAAAATAAGCAGAATGAGCGTCATGGGCACCATGTACATCATCCACTCGCCAAAGCCGATGTTGAGGTTCATACCCTCAGGATCGTTCAGATACTTCAAAGCAATCATGTTAGGAGGTGTACCGATGGGCGTACCGATACCACCGATGTTGGCACCCAATGGAATGGCCATCGTCAATGCGATACGTCCCTTGCCGTCAGCAGGGAGCGCTTTGAACACAGGAGCCAGAAAAGTGAGCATCATCGCCGCTGTGGCGGTGTTGCTGATAAACATCGAGAACAAGCCCGTGATGAGGATGAAGCCCAAAAGTACAATTTCACTACGCTTGCCAAAGGGTTTCAACAGATAGCGTGCCATCACCACATCCAAACCACTCTTTGTCGTGGCAATCGCCAACACGAAACCACCCAAAAACAAGATAATGATAGGATCGGCAAACGTCGCCATCAGCACCTTATAACTTAGGAGGTCAGATTTCTCCAAACCCGATGTATAGAAACTTAAAGCACTATCCGACGTAGCGAACAGCAACATACAAATGAGGCAGACGGATGTAGCCCATGCCGGAATTGCCTCCGTCAGCCACATGAGTGTGGCAAACACAAAGATGGCAATAATACGCTGCTGCACCACCGTCAGTCCTTCGATACCGAAACACTCTGTAGGCAGACACGCCACCACCACCGTCGCGATGATAGAGATGAATGACGCGATGAATGCCTTGTTGTTAAACCTCTTCGACAACTTGTTGCCGAACTTACTTCCTCTCTGTGGTTCCAACTTCTTAAACAAATGAAGGCGGAACAATTTGTTGTGAAAAATTGACATATAGTTTTTAATTAAAATAGTCCCAAGAGGGAGTGCCCCAACATCACTGCCGAGACACTCGGCATTTACAACACTGTAATTGATTATGATATGAAATATGTTAAATGTTTCCGTCGATGTCCGTAATCCCGCAGACACGCGTTCCGTTGGCAAATGGCAGGTCTTCTGACTTTGTCCTCACTAGCTGCTCGGTCTTCCCGAGGATTTCAAGGCCCCATCCGTCCGGACTCAACCTTGACCTCAGTGACACAGTTGGCAACCATATAAAAAAAGGACTCACAGCATCGGGCAATGTCGCGGACTCTCACCGCATTCCCGTCTTAGCTCCGTCACCACACCATCCTATCCAATGTGGGGGGAGAACCAAATGCGGGTGCAAAGGTACGGATAAATGAGAGAAAAACCAAATTTATTTACGTTTTTCCGAATGAAAGCGCTTTCTTTCTCCACGTTGTTACCTATATAATAAATAATGTAACACGATTGCAAGGCTATATGATAGAAAAGCTGTACCTTTGTACCCAAATTTTTTATCACTTTACTCAAACACACCTATGTTGAAAAAATTACTATCTATCACAGCAGCAACCACAGTGCTCGCATTCCAGTCGAGTCCCGTTGCCGCACAAAGTGAGATTTATCCACAACATTTCGATCTGGAGGAGGTGACGTTGCTCGATGGTCCGATGAAGACCATGATGGAGACAAACGACAAACTCCTCTTGGAGTATGATGCCGACCGACTGATGACTCCGTTCATCCGTCAGGCTGGACTTTCCAAAAATGCTTCTTCCAAATATTATGGATGGGAGGAGAAGCACCCCAACTTCCCCAACTGGGGTGGTGACGCGGGCTTCGACCTCAGCGGCCATGTGGGTGGGCATTATATATCAGCTTTGGCATTGGCATACGCAGCTTCCAACGACGCAAGCATGAAAGCCCGAATGAAGGAGAAACTGGATTACTGCCTCAACATCATGAAAGACTGTCAAGACGCTTACAAGGATGACACGAAAGGCATGAAAGGCTTTATCGGTGGACAGCCTCTTAATCACATTTGGACAGGACTGTATGCTGGAGATATTACGGAGTTCCGCAAATCTGGCGGCTGGGTACCTTTCTATTGTCAGCACAAGGTGTTGGCAGGTCTGAGGGATGCCTATCTTTATGCCAACAGCCAACTGGCCAAGGAATTGTTCAGAGGATTGGCTGACTGGAGCGTGAATTTGGTGAGCAAGCTCTCTGACGAGCAGATGCAACAGGTGCTTGGATGGGAGCATGGTGGTATGAACGAGACTTTGGTAGATGCTTACAAACTCTTTGGCGACAAGAAATATTTGGATGGTGCCAAGAAGTACAGCCATCGCCAGATGATTGACGGTATGAAGACCTTCAACCCCACTTTCCTTGATGGCAAGCATGCCAACACACAGGTGCCCAAATATATCGGCTTCGAACGTGCTTGGCAGGAAGACAAGAGCCTGACGGATTATCGTAATGCCGTGCTGAACTTCTGGAATGATGTGGCAGAGAACCGTACTGTATGCATCGGTGGTAACTCCATCAGCGAGCACTTCCAGAACCACCAGAATGGACACCTCTACATCAACAACATGGAGGGTCCTGAATCGTGCAACTCGAACAATATGCTGAAACTCTCCGAAGACCTCTTCGACGACACGCACGATGCAAAGTACGCTGACTTCTACGAAGCGACGATGTGGAACCACATCATGTCCACCCAAGACCCCAAGACAGGCGGTTACGTCTATTTCACTTCTTTGCGCCCCCTCTCCTACCGCATCTATTCACAGGTGAATCAAGGTATGTGGTGCTGCGTGGGAACGGGTATGGAGAATCACTCGAAGTACGGCCACTTCATCTATACGCATAGTGCCACCAACGACACACTCTACGTAAATCTTTTCACTGCCAGTGAACTGAACAGCAAAAAGTTTGGCATCCGTCAGGAGACCAAATTCCCATACGAAACGCAGAGCACATTCACCATCACGAAGCCTGGTAAATACACCATTGCCATTCGCAAACCATCTTGGGCAAGCGAAGATGGCAAAGCCAGCTACGTCTATATGAACAAGAAATGGAAGAAGGGCGAGACATTCAGTGTGAACCTCCCCATGACATTGCGTTACGAGGAATGTCCTGACTACAAGAGCTATATCGCTTTCAAGTATGGTCCCATCCTCTTGGCTGCACGTACTGAAACAGAGGCTCAACTTCCGAACGAATATGGAGGTGAAGGTCGCATGGATCACTCTCCTGGCGCACGTTCCTCTGCCAAGCCACTCTCTTCTGCACCACTCCTCATCGGCAACCGTTCTGAAGTACTCGGCAACATCGAGCTGAAAGACCCCACAAAACTGAGTTTCACCCTCAAGACTGACAAGGGTGTTCTTCCTCTTGAGCCTTTCTATAGCATCCAACATTCGCGCTATTCCTGCTACTTCTTCCAAGGTACGAAGGAGGATTACGCTAATTCAGACATGGGTAAGAAGGACGCTGAGGAACAGGCTTTACAGGCTCGCACCCTCGACTATGTAGCCACTGGCGAACAGCAGAGCGAGGCTGGACATGAAGCCAAATACTCCACCGGCTCTACTAGTGGCAGCTATCGTGGCGAGAACTACCGCGATGCAAAAAACGGAGAGTTCATCCAGTATGTCATCGAAAACAAAGGGCTTGAAACAGATCTCTCTCTGATGCTCCGCTTCATCACTTCTGATAGAGGACGTGTAGCAGACATCTATCTTGATGATGAGAAGATTGGTGACATCACCGTCCAGCAACGTATGCGAGGTGCCGACGAACAGGGTTTCTTCAATGTGGAGTACGCTATCCCTGATGATCTCCTCATCGACCCCAGAAATGGCAACATCAAGCCACAACTTACTTTCCGCATCGTCGCATCGCCCAACACCATGTGTCCAGGTCTTTACTACCTGCGACTGCTAAAGAAATAGACTTCCTAAGATACAATACGATAAGAGGAGTGCACCCTGCACTCCTCTTATCGTATACTGCTCTAATATACTTTCACAAACGTATTTCTTTCACTTCATCAGTTTCAGCCATCATCATTCCTTCTTGTCAATCGTAGGAATTTCATCGCCTGGATCTTCCATGACAAAATTGACAGCAGGCACCCATTCACGAACAGTCTTGTATGACTGCAAAGCCTTGTCATCAATAGAAGTACGAAGACGAGTTGGGTCAACATGGTAATTGAGCACAAGAGCTTCACGAACCGCCTCTGCACGCTTCTCTGCCAGCACGCGATGATACTCCTCATCTTCATCTGGAATGATGTCCGGATGACCTACTATATTAAGATTCACTAATGGATGCGACTGGAGGAACTTCGCAACTTGCTCCACACGCTTCGTAGTGGCGGCATTCAAATAGTAGAAGCCTGCATAGAAAGGAATCTCCGTGTACATCGACTCTCCATAACGAACGGTCTCCTGATAATCACGCGAGTGGTCAATCAACACAGGGTCAACAAATGGCACCTTAGGAGGCTGACGGAAACGGCGCAACTGCTGCTTGCCATTCTTGAAATGATAAACAAAGTTAACCATCAAGTCAAGGTAGAAATCAAGACTGTTGCCATCACTCGCACCATTATACTTATTGTCTGTGGCATTAAGACGCAAGTCCGCACAGATGTCCCAAGGCTCGTTCAGACGGATACCCAGCTGCATGCCTGTATGCCCCACGATGTATCGGCCACCATCCTTATTGACAGGATAGTAGGGTTTTTCAGCATTGGGCGTCACATTCCACTTCGCCAATTTATCATCAAATGCGAATGTCTGAATAGCACCTGCTCCAACAAGAAAACTCCATGTAACAGGACGTTCGGCATCGTAGCCAAAGAAAGCATTTGTGAGGTTAAAAACACCTGATACAGAGGCTGATAGGAACCTAAAATTGTAACGGCCGTTGCCAAACACTTCTGGCATCGCTTTGGCTGCCGCTTCACTACATCGCGACACCTGAGAAGTGATGCCACCACTGAGTTGGAAGCCAAATACAGGTGTGAAATTATGTCCAAGCACAATATCGATAGATGGGAACTGGTGGAAAATGAAGTCTGTAGCATCAGCATTCTCTGCCATCGACTGACTGAATCCGCCGCCAAGACCAAAGAACCAATCGCCGTTTTTATGCTTGGGAGTAATCCCCAGCATCTGTTCTTCTTGATCGGCCTTCTGTTTCTTGACTTTCTTAGGCTCTCTTACAGGAGTTAATGGAATCTCCGATTGCCTCAGCGCATCACGCTCCAACCTTCTCAGCATTCGTTCCTCGGCTTTCGTCAGTCTTCCCTCGGACTGAGCCGACACTTTCAACCCACACATCAGAAGCATGACCACCAGTATGATTAGGGTCATCAGAACATTATTTTTCGCCCACATAAAATTGTTTTTCATTCTACATGCTTTTAATAATAACGTTGCAAAATTAGCACAAAATCTGAAAAAACAAATAAAAAAGTACAATTAAATCAAAAATCTCGATAAAAATCCTTAACTTTGCCGCTGAAATGTAACATCAATGGCTCGGTAGCTCAGTTGAATAGAGCGTCAGATTCCGGTTCTGCAGGTCATGGGTTTGAGTCCCATCCGAGTCACTTTTGACAGATTTTGAACAACCTTTTCCCAAAGAGTCACCTCCAAGTGGCTCTTTTTTCGTGCAAAATGCTCGTTGCAACCATTTCTTAGACAAAATAAGATTGTCAATAAATTTACTAATTAAACCATATATTGTTAAAATTAGATGATTTATTAACAATCTTAAAATTTTGTTACTTTTTTCTCCTTTCAGTTGGCGCTGAAAGTCTCAAAAGTACCGTCATCGAAGAAAATACGCACCTCTACCACCTTGCGTGGTGGCTTTTGCTGTTGTTTCAAGGTCTCTGCCACAATGTCCTGAACATTCAAAGAAGCGGCTGCTACAGGGGCTTGCTGGGCTGTTCGACGAACAGTTCCTGCACCCTGAGGAGGCATCGCTGAGGCGACAGCTCGACCATTCACAGCATTTCCTTTCGCAAATGAGGGCTGATTGACTGCTGCGAACAAGGGAAGATCTTCTTCTGGTGACGAAGCATCCTCGACAGTACTATTTAAATAAGTAGCATCTGACTCATCATTTTCTGGAGTAGGAGAGTCTGAATTTTTATACATGGGTTCCTCGTCATAAAACAACCAAGCAGGGTTGATATCAGAAAATGCCTGGGTGATGCTCCGAAGAATATTGAGGGTGGGTTGGGTACGACCACTCAAAATGTGGGAGAGGGTACCAGGAGCGATGCACACCTCATTACAAAATTGGGTGTTGTTGAGATGCTTTTCCTGGATGATTAACTCGATTTTTTCTTTGTCAGTCATGTGTTGATGCGATTTTTCGGGTTTTTACTATTTTTTTACAAAGGTAGGCATTATTTTCCAACCGTCAAAACATTTCGGTTTCTTTTTGTATTTTGAAAATGAATTTTTCTATTTTCAAAATTTTAATCTGTAAAGCAGGTACGTGTTGCTATTTGTAAAAAACAAACATACTTGTAAAATTACACCTGTAAAAGCATCCTTTTCTATCACTTTATGGGTTAAATAGAACATATTGATAATAATCACGTTATTATAGGCTCATTTTTCGATTTTTAGGGGAAAATGGCCATTTTGGGGCAATGAGGGTAGGCATAAAGGGGTAATATGCTGACAATATGTCGAATAAAACAATATAAATATCGGTAATCCAAACACTTACGAAAGGTTGCTTTAAGTCGCATTTTTTAGATTTTGATTTTGGAAAACTTTTAGATAAAGAAATGTAAAAATGTGGGCTCGTTTTGTTTGTAAAATCATGGGAGCCTTACCCTTACTTTTGATTTGTAAAGAAAATTTACAAAAACGTGGCTTTCATTTTGTAAATCATCAACAAATGATTCTTAAATTTCGTTAATGTAAAATTTTGAAGGCTTCATTCTTGTCTCAAAGAAGCAAAATTCATGAGAATCGAATAGATGCTCAAGAAGGTCTTTTTGATGAAAAAGACACGCTATTTTTGAGCCCTTTTTGAGGGTTAAAGTGCTGATTTTCCGAAGAAATATGAGTGATTTTTTTGTTCAAAATTTCGGGTGAAAGAGATTTTGTTCAGGATTTTGGGGCTAAAAAATTAACGGGATTATTCATTTTTGAGGGTATGAAAAGCATCTTAAAACAGACAAAAAAGTCACCCCAATCATCCCCTATTATTTTTAGCGCATTTTTTCTGAACAAAAATTAATGCAAGATGAAATAGAGAAGTTCGTGCATAATATCGACGTCTGTCAAGTTACCTCGATTGATACCCTTCAATCGTGCATCCGCCTCACGCAATTTACCAATAATCAGCATCACCTTCATTGCTGAATAATGACGCATGGCGGTTGTGTACTCACGCAATTGCCAGGTTTGGCGGAAATCCAGGTGTCTCATCATCCCCTGCTCCGTTCGATCTGGCGAGTAATAAGCCTGCATGACCAAAGCAAAGAAGTTGAACAATGCATTGACCGTCATCACAGGCGGGTTCGCCTTCTCGTTCTGCTCCATATAGCACAGAATCTTATTGGCCTTCTGTACATCCTTGTTCGAGATAGCCGTTCGTAACTCCCACACATTGAATTCCTTAGAGATTCCAACATTAGTCTGCACAAGGTCGGTCGTGATGCGTGTCTGTCCTGTCGGCAAAGCCAAAACGAGCTTGTCCAGTTCGCCAGCCAGACGGTTTAAATCAGATCCTACACTCTCAGCCATCATCAGACAAGCACGTTGTTCGATGGTCACCTGCTTGCGACTCAAGTAGTCCGTAATGAATTGTGGCAGCATCCCATCCTTCAATTTTTCGCTTTCAAACACGATGCCCACCTTTTCAACGGCTGGAACCAGCTTCTTACGTCCATCTAACTTGCCATTTTTGTAGCAAATCACCAAAATTGTGGTCTCCATTGGATTTTGTGCATAGACTGCCAACTCATCGATTTTTAACAAATTCTGTGCTTCTTTAACAATTACTACTTGATGTTTTGCCATCATCGGGTAACGGCGCGCACAATTTATCACGTCAGCGACTGCCGTTTCGCGCGTACAATAGATAACAGTTTGGTTAAAATCCTGTTCATCTTTCGTCAGCACATTGTCGGCAATGTACTCAGAGATGCGGTCGATATAGTATGCCTCCGCCCCCATCAAGAGGTAGATGGGCTTGTACTCTTTACGCCGAATCTGCTCCACAATTTCGCGATGTGTGATTTTTGCTTGTGCCATAATTTTGGTATCTTGGGTGCAAAGGTACAATTAAGTGAGAGAAAAAACAAATATATTTGATTTTTTCCGAACGTGAGTACCTTCGGCGAAGTCAATGGTACGATTAAGTGAGAGAAAAAACAAATATATTCGATTTTTTCCGAACGTGAGTACCTTCGGCGAAGTCAATGGTACGATTAAGTGAGAGAAAAAACAAATATATTCGATTTTTTCCGAACGTGAGTACCTTCGGCGAAGTCAATGGTGGTAAATAAAGTGAAAAGTGGAAAGTGAAAAGTGAAAAATCTGCTGTCACGATGGTGATTGTGAATTAAAAAGTTTACCTTTGTGGCGTAAAATACCACTACCCCATGATGCAGCCCTTGAATCTGCCTCCGTTTGAGGCCAACATCAAGAAGATGGACGGGATGGTGAAGATTATGGACATCCTTCGCCGCAAGTTCGTGGCACTCACACCTGAGGAGTGGGTGCGTCAGCACTTTGTCCACTTCCTCGTCAACCACAAGGGCTACTCCCCCACATTGATGGCCAACGAGGTGGCAGTGACGCTCAATGGTATGAGTCGCCGATGCGACACAGTGGTCTATCGCCAGGAGGCTTTAAAGCCCCTCATGATCATCGAATACAAGCGTCCAGATGTGGACATCACCCAGAAGGTTTTCAGCCAAATCAGCCGTTATAATATAGTGCTCGAAGTAGAGTATCTCGTGGTCAGCAACGGTCTGAAACACTACTGCTGCAAGGTCAACTTGCACGACGGCACCTACACGTTTCTAACGGATATCCCGTCATACACAGATTTGACATCAAATCAATAACATTCCCCTTCATGTCATCATAAAATAGATGATTGTACCTTTCAATATAAAAAAGCAGGGAACACTCTCATTGGAGCGTTCCCTGCTTTTTTGATACGTTGTTTGCAATATTGCTGTCCATCAAAGGGAAGATTATTCCTCTTCCTTCTTGCGACGTGAACGGCGCTTTGGCTTCTCCTCTACAGGAGCATCGGGCTTCACGCCTGCGAGTTCTGGGTCGATGAGGATACGTCCGCAGTATTCGCAGACGATAACCTTCTTGCGCATACGAACGTCGAGCTGGCGCTGTGGCGGAATCTTGGCGAAGCAACCACCACAGGCATCACGCTGTACATATACGATACCGAGTCCGTTGCGGCTGTTCTTGCGAATACGCTTGAAACTCTGCAAGAGACGAGGTTCGATAAGCGTTTCGAGGTTCTTGGCCTTCTCACGCAGTTTTTCCTCGTCAGCTTTGGTCTCAGCCACAATTTCGTCGAGTTCGTTCTTCTTCACCTCAAGGTCTTGCATACGTCCATCCAATTCCTCTTGGCTCTTGGCGAGTGCTTCTTCTCTACCCTTTTCAAGGGCCTGTGCCTCACGGATGCGCTTGTTGCAGAGTTCGATTTCGAGTGACTGGAACTCGATTTCCTTGTTCAGCAGATCGTACTCACGATTGTTGCGCACGTTATCCATTTGCACCTTGTAGGTAGCAAGCTGTGAGTTTGCCAACTCTATCTTGCCTTTGTGCTCATTGATTTTTGCACGGAGGTCTGTAATTTCAGCCTCAATCTTACTGATACGGGTCTTGAGTCCCTCAATGGTATCCTCAAGATCCTCCACTTCGAGAGGGAGTTCACCACGCAAGGTACGAATGCGGTCAATCTCTGTCAAGATGGTTTGTAACTGGAAGAGGTTTTTGAGCCTATCTTCCACAGGCATCTCGGCAGGGTTCTCTTTCTTCTTTGCCATTAGTTTACTAATTCTGTATTATAAATATATGATTGGATTGATATTTGTCTCTGCTTTGCATACATGGGTGGATGGTGCAACCCTTGTGATGATGTCGCGCAGCAACTCGATGGTGTACTGCTCGCTCTCGTAGTGACCAATCTCCAGCAGGAGGATGTCCTTCTCGTAGCCGAAGAAACGGTGGTATCCGATTTCGCCTGTGATGAAGACGTCGGCACCTTTCTCAATCGCCTGTGGAATGAGTGATGCACCATTACCACCACAGAGAGCGACACGCTGGATGCTCTTGGGCGAAGCATTGTTGACACGCAGTGACTTGAGGCGGAAGACTTCCTTCACTTGCTCCATGAACTCCTTTTTCGACAGGGAAGTGGGGAGATTGGCAATGACGCCTTCGCCCGCCGTGAATGTCTTGTCGCCGCTGGTGTAGTTTTCACGCCCAGCGAGGAATTCCACTTTCTGCAAGCCCAGCTTCTCTGCCATCTTGAAGTTCACACCACCATACGCCACATCGAGGTTCGTGTGGGCAGCATAGACGGCAATGTCATTCTTGATGGCTTTCAAGATGGCACGCTCCACGTGTGTCTTCCCTGCGAAAGATTTCACAGGATGGAACATCAGTGGGTGGTGACTGACGATGAGGTTGCAACCACGCAGGACAGCCTCGTTCACTACGTCTTCAGTGACGTCTAAAGACAACAATACCCCTGTAGCTTCTGCATCCTCTGCTAATCCAATCTGCAATCCCGCGTTATCGTAGCCGTCTTGCAGGGCCAAAGGAGCGAATTCTTCAAGGGCATCTAAGATTTCCTTTATTTTCATGTGATGCTCAAACGTGCTTTTCCACGTTTCGAGTGCAAAGGTACGACATTTTTTTGGCTCCATACACTAAAAAAATGTTAAATGTTTGCATTTTCTTTCTGATTTGTTTGGAAGTTATCATAAAATTGTCCTACCTTTGCAGTGTATTACTTATGTAGTACACTATTTAAACAACAAGCTACGCGTACAAAATATACTATTTATTCATCAATTAACAACAAAGAACGACTATGCTAAAGATTGAGAACATCACGTATGGATACAACTCCATACACAACGTACTGGAAAACTTCTCGTTATCGTACGAGGAGCCAGGCGTCTATGGCTTACTGGGCAAGAACGGAACAGGCAAGAGCACCCTACTCTACCTCATCATGGGTCTCCTGCGTCCGAAGCAGGGAGAAATCACCCTTTGTGGTGAAAATCCCCAGAAGCGTCTGCCCGAAACCCTTCAGGACATGTTCATCGTGCCTGAAGAGTACAATCTTCCCTCCATCCCTCTGCCCGACTACTTGAAGGTGCTGCGTCCCTTCTACCCCAACTTCGACGAGCAGTTGATGGTGAAACTCCTTGAGATGTTCGACATGATCAACGTGAATGGTGCCACAGTTGATGCGAACGGCATCCCACAGATTAACCTCGGAGCCCTTTCGATGGGTCAGAAAAAGAAGGTGTATATGTGCATCGCGCTGGCTGCACGCACCAAACTCCTCCTGATGGACGAACCCACCAATGGACTCGACATCCCCAGCAAGAGCCAGTTCCGCAAGGTGGTGGCGCAGGGCATGAGAGACGATCAGATTGTGGTCATCTCAACCCATCAGGTGAGGGATGTGGAGACGCTGCTCGACCACGTGACCATCATCGAGCAGAATGCTGTCTTGCTCAACGAGAGAATGAACATGGAAGAGCCTGTCAACCTAGAGGAACTCTTCATTCAAACATTAACCAAAGCACAAATAGGAGGATAAGACTATGAACTTCAATAAAGAAAGATTTGCGAACTTCGCAACTTACGACCTGACCATCAACAAGTCGTTTTATCGCAACATGGCGATTGTCACTGTTGCAGGTGCCCTCTGCATCGCCCTGCTGGGCTTCATCGCACGCTACACCATCTACGATTCCATCGTAAATGACACCATGAGCGGGCAAGCCTATTCCTACGTGCCCGATGCCTATTCCTTCGAGGGCTACAACTGGATGTATTTGACAGCCTTATACGAACTGGGCTTCTTGCTCATCATGCTGCAGATTTTTGCTGGCTGCTGGGCACACAACCTGCGCAACAAGCAGGGACGCATCACAGAGCTCACCTTGCCTGCTACCAATCTGGAGAAATTCACATGGCACGCCCTGCTCGTGCTCGTGGGTGGATTCATCCTCTGCATCCTCTCCCTACTCATCGCTGACGGATTCAACGCTCTGCTCACCCTCATCAATTATGGTACAGAAAACGGCATCAAGTCACTCACAACTTCAGTGGGCGAAATGTGCTCCATGAGAGGCATTACAGAAATTGTTTTCATGCGTGGTATCGGACACAGAAGTGGAGAGGTCATCACAGACAATGAAACTATACAATACTTCAATGCTTTCACCGTTCTCGTCTTCTGTAGCGCTTTCTTCCAAAGCACCATCTACTTCTTGGGCAATGCCTTCAAGTACAAGTACAACATCATCCTTACCTACGCAGCCCTGCAAGTGCTTGGCACCGTTCTGAGCTTCGTGTTCTTCATCTGCGTTGCATTGGGTGCCAATGTTCCAACTATCATGGACACCACAACCCCCGATATCGAAGATGTTGGTCAGGCGCTCACCATCTTATATTATGTGCTGTCTTTCATCACACTTGTAGCATCCGCATTCTTCATCTGGTGGAGCTATAATCGCTACACAAAAGCACAAATTACTTCATCTTTTAATAAATAATGTGAAAATTATGCGATTCAAAGATAATAAAGCTATATATTTGCAAATCGCAGACCTCATCTGCGACGACATCTTGCAAGGAAAGCTGCTCGAAGACGAGCGCATCCCCAGCGTGAGAGAGTACGCCGCCACAGTGGAGGTGAACGCCAACACCTGTGCACGTGCCTACGACTGGCTGCAAAACCAGGACATCATCTACACGAAGCGTGGCCTCGGCTACTTCGTGTCGGCTGGAGCGAAAACCGCCATCCAGAAGATGAAACGCAAAGAGTTCATGACAGAGATTCTGCCCGATGTGGCTCGTCAGATGGCAAATCTCGACATCAGCATGAACGAATTGACGGAAGGCATTATCAACTATCAAAAGAAACTATAAGAAGCATGAAACATCTGCGCATCATCACCCTCCTCTGTTTCGGATGGGCTGTATTCTCCTTCACCTCCTGCAATTTCACGCCAGAGGAGAAGCAACAAATGATCAAGTCGAAAAACGGCAAGGACTACTTTCGCGACAGTCAGAAATGGGGCAAAGTCGTGACCCAAACCCTCGACCTCGAACCTTTTGCCCACATCGTCATGGATGACAATGCCGACATCGACTTGCGTCAAGGCGAAGACTTCAGCGTGGAGGTGACAGGCAACGAGAAAGCCATCGAGTCATACCACATCACAGTGAAGAAAGCGCAGAAAGAGGGCGACGATACCCTGCGTGTCATCTCCAATCCTGCTTACCGCAAGCAACTGCCCAGCATCAAGCTCAAAATCACCGTTCCCGACCTCCGAAGCGTGAAGGTGAACGGTGATGGCGACCTTGAAATCAAAGGTGACGACTTCTTTACAGGCGACCTTGACATCGAAATCAATGGCGACGGTGACTTTGAGGCTCCCCATGTGGATTGTGCCAACCTGCGCATCATCATCAACGGTGATGGCGATGTGATTGCCAAGAAGTTCAACTGTGAAGACGTCACCATCCAGATAGACGGAAATGGTGACATCAGCACCGACCTCAAGGCCAATAACATCAACCTGCAACTGACCAGCGATGGTGAAGCCAACCTTGATGTCAAGTGCGACAATCTTAATGTCAGCGCTGGCGGTAGTGGCGAAGTGAAGTTGAAGGGTAAATGCAAGAACTTGACCAAACAGAGCTTTGGCAAGGCAAGCCTCGACTCTCGCAAGCTTCATGTGAGTGGCAACATCAAGATAAAATAATAATATGAAGACAATAATCAACGCAAAAATAGTGGCATTAGCAGTAATGACCACAATATCATTCATATCGTGCGACACTCCTCAAACTATCTCATGGAGTTACTACCATTGTGCAGAAGATGCGATGAACGCTGGTGATCCTCAAAAGGCAAAGGATTATTTGAAAGGCGTTAAAATGAATGTTGACAGTGTCCTTACCTTCAAGGCTGACTCACTGATGAAAGTTATTGAGGATGCACTCTCAGAGCAATCAGACAGCATATAAATTATGATGATCAGTTTGAAAGGACTCCACAAGACGTACAAGGGCGCACAACCCTTGCACGTCTTGAAGGGTATAGACCTCGACATCGAAGAGGGCGAGTTTGTCGCCATCATGGGGGCATCGGGTTCAGGCAAATCCACCCTGCTCAACATCCTCGGCATCCTTGACGATTACGACGAAGGGGAATACACACTCAACGGCACGCTCATCAAGGATCTCAGCGAAACCAAGGCAGCAGGCTATCGCAACCGCATGATTGGCTTCGTTTTTCAGTCTTTCAACCTCATCCCCTACAAGGATGCGTTGGAGAATGTCGCCCTACCCCTCTTCTATCAAGGTGTGAGCCGACGCAAACGCAACGCCATCGCGATGGAGTATTTGGACAAGGTGGGTTTGCGCGATTGGGCAAGCCATCTGCCTGGCGAAATGTCTGGTGGTCAGAAACAGCGCGTTGCCATTGCTCGCGCCCTCATCACACACCCACAAATCATCCTTGCTGACGAACCCACTGGAGCCCTCGACAGCAAAACAACCGTGGAGGTGATGGAACTATTGAAAGAACTGAACCAGCAGGGGCTCACCATTATCGTCGTCACCCACGAGGCAGACGTAGCAGCCCAAACCAACAGAATCATTCATATTGTGGACGGACAACTTGGAGGAAAAGATTAAGTATCTTTGCTTTCGAGTTGGGGGATGGAAGTAGCTTTATGCAAGGCAAGGAACGAAGCTGAAGCAGAAAGCGAACGGACATCGGGGGAATAAGGGAAATAAATTAAAGGCATGTTAGATACATTCAGGGAAATAATCGGTTCATTAAGCCGTAACAAACTGCGTTCCATCGCCACAGGATTCGCTGTGGCTTGCGGCCTGTTCCTTATCATCATCCTGCAAGGCACCAGCAACGGTATTATCCACACCTTCGAACGAGCAAGCGAGGGCTTTTCGTTCGACGCTATTCGTGTATTCCCAGGCTTCACATCCAAACCTTATAACGGCATTGAAGAGGGGCGTCGCATCAAACTGGACGACACAGACAGTGAGGTCGCCCTGCAAAATTTCCCCAACGAGCTCAGTTTCGTCATTGCACAAATCAGTCACACAGCTAACTCAGCATCCTTCAGCAAGAACTCTTTAAGCAATGTTTCCTTGGAAGGAGCACAACCTGCCACCAAGGAAATGGAAGCCATCCAACTGCTGGAAGGACGTTTCATCAACAACATCGACATCAACGAACAGCGCAAGGTCATTGTCATCAGCGACAAGAACAGCAAAGACCTCTTCAAGCACGGTCAAAGAGCCATCAATCAGCAAGTGCGCATTGACGGCATCACCTTCACTGTGGTGGGCATCTACAAAGACGATGGTATGATCAGCGGTAACGATTTCTATGCCCCCTTCACCACTCTCAAGACCATCTATGGAAAGGGCTACGAAATCGACCAGTTGCAACTGAAATCAAAAAATCTCGACACGGAAGAGAAGAACGACGCCTTCGAGAGCGCCTTCCGCAAGGTGATGGGGGCAAAGCATGAATTTGCACCCGATGACCGTTCAGCTCTCTGGATTCGCAACTCTGCCAGCGAGAATGCCGACATGACCAAAGCCAAGAACATTCTCCACACCTCTTTCTGGGTTCTTGGCTTGCTCACCCTATTGAGCGGCATCGTGGGCGTGAGCAACATCATGCTCATCGCCGTGAAGGAGCGCACCCACGAATTTGGCATCCGCAAAGCGATTGGTGCCACTCCTTGGGACATCATCAGTCTGGTGGTGCTCGAAAGCATCGTCATCACCACCATCTTTGGCTATATCGGCATGTTGCTAGGCATCATCTTCTGCGAAGGCATGGATGTCTATTATGGCAATCAGACAATGGACATGGGCTTCTTCCAGTCCTCCATTTTCGTTGACCCCACCGTCGATGTCAGCACCTGCATTCATGCCACCATCGTCATGATTGTAGCGGGTGCATTGGCAGGATTCTTCCCTGCCAGCAAAGCAGCCAAAGTGAAACCCATAGAAGCATTGAGAGGATGAGAATGAGAGTTGAAGAATTGAAAAATTGAAGAGTTGAAGGATGAGAATGAGATTCGACAGCGACCAATGGAGTGAGATTTTCAGTGCCCTCTCCCGCAACAAGACCCGTACGTTCTTGACGGCATTCGGCATCTTCTGGGGCGTGTTCATGCTCCTGTTGCTGATGGGTGGCGGTAGAGGACTGGAATCAACGCTTGCCAACAACTTCGCAGGCTTTGCCAACAACTCCGGCTTCATGATGGCAGCCCCCACCAGTGAGGCATACAAAGGGTTCAAGAAAGGAAGGAGATGGTCTATCGAGACACGTGATGTGCAACGCATCCGCTCCTCTGTACCAGAATTGGAGATTGTCTCACCCACCATCTCGAACTGGCGAGGAACAGCCGCATACGGCACCAACAAATCGAGTGTAACGGTCAAAGGAGAGTTTCCCGATGTGGATAAGATTGATGACCCTAAAATACGGAAAGGGCGTGCTTTGAACGATGTTGACATCAACAAATGCCGAAAGGTCTGCACCATCGGTAGCCGCATTGTGGAAGAACTATTCACCAACGATGAAAATGCTTTGGGCAAATTCATCATCATCGACGGCATCCACTATCAGGTGGTAGGCATCAGCGGCAAGAGCGAAGGTGGTGTCAGCATCGGCGGAAACGCCACCACCACCGTTCACATTCCCTATACCACCATGCAACACACCTACAACCGAGGCAACAAGGTGGACATCCTCTGCCTGACTGCCCGTGAAGGATACAAGATGTCAGACATCCAGAAGAAGGTGGAAGCGGTGATCAAACGCATTCACACCATCCATCCTGATGACACACAGGCTGTGTTGACGGTGAATGCCGAAGCCATTTTCTCGATGATAGACAACCTCTTCCAAGGTGTGAGCATCTTAGTGTGGTTGATAGGCTTGGGTACGCTCTTCTCTGGCGCTATCGGTGTGAGCAACATCATGGTCGTCACCGTCAAAGAGCGCACGACTGAAATCGGCATCCGTCGAGCCATTGGAGCCACCCCCACCGACATCCTGACGATGATTATGAGCGAAAGCATCGTGCTCACTCTTGTGGCAGGCTTAAGTGGTATGACCTTTGCCGTGATGGTCTTGCAATTAGTGGAGAGAGCTTTGCAGGATGACACTTCTGGAGCCACCTTCCAAATCTCCTTCGGCATCGCCATCGGAGCAGCCACTCTGTTGGCGCTGTTAGGTGTATTGGCTGGATTGGCTCCCACTTTCAGAGCGATGGCAATCAAACCTGTTGATGCCATGAGAGAAGAATAGAAGACCCTCCCCATCCCTCCCTGTTGAGGGAGGGGGAAGGAAAGAGTGAATAATAAAGAAATAATAAGATAAGTAGAATCCTCCCCACAAACATTCTACTCTCCCCCTCAATAGGGGGAGCGGGGAGGGGGTCTGTATGAAGAAGTTTTTCAAATGGGCAGGTATCGCCCTTATCGTAGCAGTGTTCTTGGGCACCTTTGTGTTCCTTTACCAGAAGTCTGTGCCGAAAGTGACCACCTATGAGATCAACACGGCACAAGTGCTCGACATTGAGAAAACCACAATCATCACGGGCAAGATTGAGCCACGCGACGAGGTGAACATCAAGCCTCAGATTTCTGGCATCATCACGGAACTCTACAAGGAGGCAGGTGATGTAGTAAAGAAGGACGAGGTGATTGCCAAAGTAAAAGTCATCCCCGACATGTCGAGTCTCAGCAGTGCAGAGAACCGCGTGAAGTTGGCTGAGATTTCCCTCAAACAGGCACAAACGGACTTCGACCGCATGAAGAACCTCTACACCGAGAAGGTTGTTTCTGCCGAGGACTACGAGAAGTCGGAAACGTCTCTGAAAAATGCCAAGATGGAGATGAACAATGCCAAAGATGCGCTCCACATCGTTAGAGACGGTATCTCACTAAACAATGCCCAAATGAGCACCACCCTCATCCGCTCCACCATCGACGGCATCGTACTTGATGTACCCGTCAAAGTCGGTAATTCCGTCATTCTCAGCAACTCCTTCAACGACGGTACCACTATCGCCACCGTTGCCAACATGCAAGACCTCATCTTTCGTGGCAAGATTGACGAAACCGAGGTGGGCAGAGTCACGACTGGTATGCCAGTGGAAATCAGCGTGGGTGCCATCCAAGACCTGAAACTTGCTGCCACCCTCGAATACATTGCGCCCAAGGCGGTGGAGGAAAACGGTGCCAACCTCTTTGAAATCAAAGCAGCCATCCAGTTGCCCGAGGGCGTGAAGATACGTGCCGGGTATAGCGCCAATGCAGAGATTGTGCTCGAACGTGCCACCAAGACCATCTGTGTACCCGAAGCATCCCTCGAATTTGTTGGCGACTCCACCTTCGTGTATGTGCTCACCGACAGTAGCAGTTCCACCCAGAAGTTTGAACGTCGAGCTGTCACTACTGGAACCAGCGATGGCATCAACATCGAAATCAAGAAAGGACTGCAAGCGGGCAGTAAAGTGAGAGGCATTGAAAAAATTGAAGAATCGAACAATTAAAAAATTGAAGTTGCAATGAAACAGATTTCGTTCTCAATCATTTGTGCATTCTTTGTCTCTTTTGCCTACGCACAAGAAGAAAACTTCAATTCTTCAACCCTTCAAGCCTTCAATTCTCCTTGGAGTTTGCGACAATGCATCAACTACGCTATTGAGCATAGCATCAGCATCAAAAGGCAAGAGACCAATGTGAAGAATCAGGAGGTGTCGCTCAGCACAGCCAAAAACAGCCGATTGCCCAACCTTCAGGCTTCGGCAAGTGAGAGCATTGGCTTCGGACGTGGATTGACCAGCAACAACACCTATGCCAATCGCAACACACAAAGCACCTCCTTCAACCTCGGAAGCGACGTGCCTGTTTACACAGGTGGACAAATTTCCAATCAAATTCGACAGAATAAACTCAATTTGCAAGCCGCCATCGCCGACCTTGAGAAAGCCAAGGAGAACATCAGCATGCAAGTGGCATCAGCCTTCCTCGAAGCCGTCTATCAGAAAGACCTCGTCGCAGTGGCAGAACGGCAGAAGGAACTGAGCCTTGCCCAAGCACACCGTGTGGAACTCCTTTTCCAGAACGGCAAAGTGTCGGAGACAGAACTGGCAGAAGCCCAATCGCATGTGGCAGCTGATGAACTGTCGCTCACACAACAGAAGAATTCTGCTATGCTTGCTATGCTCGAACTCTCCCAATTGCTCGAACTCCCCACACCTGAACAGTTCGACATCCAACAGCCAGAAGCCACCGATCCCTCAGCCGTTCTACTCACGGCACCCGATGCCATCTATGCTGAGGCACTCAACATCAAGCCACAAATCCAAGCCAGCAAACTGAATGTTCTGAGTGCCGAAAGAGGAGTCCGCATCGCACAGGCAGGACACTATCCCTCCGTCCGCTTCTCCGCAGGCATGGGTAGCAACTACTACAAGACTTCTGGTTTCAAAGCAGCTTCGTTTGGCAAACAGATGGATGACAATTTCAACCAGTCACTTGGTCTTTCCCTGTCTGTTCCCATCTTCAACCGTTATGCCACCCGCAATGCGGTTCGCCAAGCCCGTCTGCAAGTAGCCGCCCAGCAGTTCCAACTCGAAGAGACTCAAAAGACGCTCTATAAAGAAATCCAGCAAGCCTATTATAATGCGCTTGCTGCCCAAAAACAATGCATCAGCAGCGAAGCAGCCCTTACCGCTTCACGCACAGCCTTCAACTTGATGCAGAAGAAGTACGAGAACGGAAAAGCGACCGCTACTGAATATCAAGAGTCCAAGACAGCTCTTCAAAAAGCAGAAAGCACAGCCATCCAATCCCGTTACACCTTCCTTTTCCGCCAAAAGATTTTGGACTTTTATGGAGGACGACCTTTGGAAAATGATTAATCGTTTTCCAAAGGCTGTGGGATGGGCTTGGATTTCTGCTTTTATTCCTCCAAAATTTGGCAGTTCACGCACTTAATCGTAACTTTGCATCACAAATAATGATAGACCTATCATTAAAAGTTCTAACCAGTAGAAACCTAAAATGATTGACTGCTTATGAAGAAAATTAATTGGGCATTGATGTGTATGGCAGGTCTGATGATGTCAGCTTGCGTTTTTAACAATGTGAACAGTTCCAAGACGGTGGAGGCGGATTCATTGGATGTGGATAAGGCCGAAACGGTTGCAGACACCGTAGTAAGCATCTACAAGATATGGATATCTGAGGACAGCACCCACATCTTCGACCTGCGTGACCCCAACCACTACATCGAAGCGATGATGTATGACGAGGAATACTGTAAGGAAAGCCCCGACTACAAGCCTGGTGTGTACTACATCAACACAGAGGCGGCAGGATTTCGGATTGGTCATAACTTCGACGACGAGCCCGACACCATTGGTTGGATAGAATACCTGCTCGAACAAGGACCTAATGCAGGCACTTACGCCATGCGATTCTCATTCGCAGACATGACACCAACAAGTGCCACATTCACCTTTGAACTTGAGTATGACTGGAAGTACACAGTGTTGGACAAGCCAGTGGAATTGCTGCCCGACCCTCATCCCTACGTATATGAAGAATAAAGAAGTGAAATCAAGAAATAGAAGAAAGATATGAAAAAGCTTTTATTAAGTATGGCATTGGTACTGGCAGGATTGTCAGTGCAGGCACAGGGACCCAATCCCAATTCAGCAAATAGTCTTCCACATGTTAAACCCTCGAATGTGTGGCCGATGCCCTCAGACGCTCTGCTGGCAGAGTGGAACAAAATGAATGAAAAGGCAAAGAAAGACGATGGAGAACTGATGACCGAAGCCGATTGGCAACGGATGGAGGAGATAGAGGAAGATCCCATCCTCGAGGATCTCTACTCAAGCAAATGCAGTTGGTACTGTGGCGGCGAAGTGCAACGTGTGACAGCATCGAGCCATTTGAAGGCACAGGGACGCTTCAATTATTTGCCAAAGAATGCGCACGACTTCAACCATGAATCCGTATGGGCAGAAGGTGCAGAAGGTCAAGGTATCGGCGAATGGCTCGAATACGAGTTCGCAGGTGCTTGTCCACGAGTGACAGCCGTCAAGATTCTTCCAGGTCATGTGAAGACCAAAGCTGCCTGGGAAGCAAATTCCCGTCCTAAATACATCAAAATGTATTATCTGGGTAAACCCATCTGCATCCTCGACTTACAGAATGTGCGTGGTATGCAGTACTTCGATCTTGAAAAGTTCGGTCCCTTTGGCTATCACGATGCCAACAAACCCGTCTGGCGCTTCCGCTTCGAGATTGTCGATGTTTATCCCGGCACAAAATACCAGGACACCGTCATCTCAGAACTGATGTTTGACGGCATCGATGTACATTAATACCTTTACGATGAAATTCACTGAGTTTGTTGATTAAATTCAGTGAATTTGGGAAGTAAATTTAGTGAGATTGCAAAGTAAATTCAGTGAATTTGCAATCTCACTTACTATTATTATCATCCATCACGACGGTTACTTCTTCTACGGAGCCGGCACCACCACGATGACCGACCTACTCGATGTGAAGCGTGTGACCATTCTTGTTGATGCGTCCATTGTTCTCCAACGAGGAGACGTAGCTGTCGGCGGTGAGGTTCCATACCCATCCTTTCTCGATGATCACAAGGAAAGGATGCAGACACAGCCCCTACCCCTGTTAATGGCGAAAAAGTTTCCTTACGAGAAAAGGGTGGTTTCCTTACGAGAAACCACCCTTTTGTTTACTTGTATCTAAAGTCAGCCAATAGAGCCCCCAAAATCTTTGGCTCGAGTCATTTTGCCATTTGGCTCGAGTCAATCGATGATTTGGCTCGAGTCAAGGTTTTTGAGAGGTATTTTGTAAACCCTCTTTGTCGGCTTATATTTCATACCATCTATATTTATGCTCTATACAATCTTCGTTGCAATTCAAAGTAGTGCGCACGAATATCACCAACAGACATCTTTAACTTTTCCTTTGCATCACTCATTGAGTTAAACTTAATGGTGATATAGGTTTTCAAGTTATCTGAACCAAGTTCCTTGAAGCCATTATTGACATAGTATTGAAGGATGAGGTTGTCGAACTCTCGCTGTTCCTTGTTCAATGAATCCACATATTGTTTCTTCACAAGCTCCACTCTCTTTGCCCTCTCCATTGGCGTAGAGTCATAGGCAATATATTCCAGCACGTCCAGCAGGTCGCATTTCTGCATCTTCAGCATATTCTTCAAAAGCATCAACTTATCTTCTGCAAATCCTGCTTCATCCAGCGTTTTCAGCAGTTGCTCACGAGTTTCAGGGTTCGACCATTTCTCTCTGAGGTCATCCGCATCAGAGAAGAAATCTGGTATTCTTCCAAAGAGTCTCTTAACATATTCGTCAAGACTGATGAACTCATCACCAAAGAATATCTTCTGCTCCCATGTTGTTTCAAGAGACAGCCTTCTGCCATTAGACAGCTTAATGTCTATCAGATTCGTTTTCGGTCCTTCACACGTACAAGGCAAATGTCCACAAATAGGACAAGGGTCAGGCTCGTGAGCTATTAAAGGTTCTTCTTCTGGAAATTCATAAAGTTTCTTTTTCTTACAAGTACAAGGCCAGTTGCCACATACAGGACAATAGGTGTCACCATCCCAATCAGGGTCTTTGAACATATTGCAAGCCCCTACAAAGTCATAGATGGTGAAATAATACTTTTTGTCAAACAGGCGTGTTCCACGACCTATAATCTGCTTAAACTCCACAATGTTTTGCACAGGTCTCATCAACACGATGTTGCGCACATTGCGGGCATCGACACCAGTACTCAACTTATAAGATGTGGTCAAAATGGTGGGCAACAGCTTTTCGTTGTCTTGGAATGTTCTCAATGTGGCTTCTCCCACTTCGCCGTCATCAGCTGTCACACGTTCACAATAGTTGCTGGCTGGTCTCTTTTTGTGCTTGTTCACCATATCACGCACAATCATGGCGTGTTTCTGAGTAGCACAGAAGATGATGGTCTTTTCGTCTGGATCTATCTTGTTCAGCAGCTCTTTCACACGATGTTCGTCACGCTCCTTAATCTGGATTCTGCCATGATAGAAGTCAGACTCCGAGTAAACTTTTTCAAGGTCTATCTCTCCACTCTTCACGATGTCGCCTTCTTCATACTTGTAGTCGTCAATGTTGCTTGTAGAGATGTCAACACGGAAGGGGACAAGGAAACCATCCTCGATACCTTGTTTCAGAGAATAAGTATATACTGGGGCACCAAAGTAGGCGTAGGTATTGGCATTGTCTTTTCTTTTGGGTGTGGCAGTCATACCCAGCTGATAAGCACTATCAAAGTATTCCATCAGCTTTCTCCACTCACTTTCGTCATTCGCTCCACCTCTATGACACTCGTCGATAATGATGAAGTCAAAGAAATCACGCTCATACTGCATGTAGTATGGCTGGTCGTTTGAACCTTTTGTCAACTTGATGCCTTGCTCCTCTGCTTTCTGTGCATTGGGCGAAGTCATCATCGTCTGAAAGATGGTGAAGTAAAGATTGCGGGCTGTTGGCACCTTATAGTTGTTCTTCCTTAGTTCCTTGGGAGTGACGCGACACATCGCATCTTCAGGGAACTGGTCGAAGTCGTTGATGGCTTGATTGGCAAGTATGTTTCTGTCTGCAATAAACAAGATTCTTGGAGCACGCTCAACACCCTTTGTGTTCCACTTTGTCTGTGTCAATTTCCAACAGATTTGGAAAGCCGTATAAGTCTTTCCTGTTCCTGTTGCCATTGTCAGCAAGATACGGTTCTGTTGCTTAGCCACCGCTCCCAACACATTCTTGATGGCTATTTCCTGATAGTAACGAGGTGAACGGCCACCACTTCGATTGAGTGCACAAAGGTTGAACTTGTCTCGCCAAGGGTTCTCTTCTGGGAAGGTCATCTGCCACAAGTCCTGTGGTGTTGGGAAATCAATTATATCATATTCCTTGCTGGGGATGATATAATCTCCCCTGCTGTTCTTGATGCCCATGTCGATGAACCATATCTCATCGCCATTCGTGCTATAAGTGTAGCGAATCTTCAAGGCATCAGCATATAGCTTGGCTTGCCCCACACCCTCAGACACGTCTTTCTCATCGCTCTTGGCCTCTATCACAGCAAGTTTTTGCCCCTTGTATTCAAGGATATAATCTGCCTTCTTCGGATTCTTGTTGCCAGTAGTCGTGATACGACCAGGTGCAATATAAGCACTTTGTTCCACAAGTATATTACTTCCTGGAACAATGCCCCAGCCAGCATTTCTTAGCTTAGGGTCAATCTTCGTAAAACGTGTCTGAGCTTCGTTCATAACTTATTCAAATACTTGTCGTAATATTGCTTGTTTCAATGCGTCGCACTCCTTAGAAATCTTGTCGAAGTTCTCTTTTAACCCTAAAACTTTAGACGAAAGAGAATCGAGATGAGAAGCAATGAGTTCTTGCTCTTTTAGTATGGGATAACTAATTGAGAGTTGCTCCCATTTGCCTTTATTGATTATTGGGAGAGTCGCTTGAGAACTTGTACCTTCTTTAATTACTCTCTGTTGAAAAGAATAAGATCTCATTGCATAATAAGCAAACTTGTAATTGATTTCATCTTTTGGAGTAAAAACATTAATCTGCTGATTGCAAGAAATTTCCTTTGTACTATATCCCACCTTACCTATTGTAGCACCTATACAAACCATAAAAATTGAATTTGATGTAAATATTCTTCCTTTTGAAGCACCTTGCTTACTCAACTTCATTTCGCAGTTGTAATCAATACCACCATTTCCATCATAGTCAATTTCTGAGGGTCTAACAAACTCTATATAATCGCCATAATTAGCTTTATCTGATTTTGAAGGAGTTGTTCCTGTTTGAGTAAGTCCTAAATCCTTTAGCATTTTCTCTTCCCATCCTTCTTTTGGTTCAAGCATTTCTTTGAGTGATGCTTGGAAGAGGGCTTTTGCTTCATTGAGGGCTTTTTCTGCATTAGCTTTCATCGTATCTATCTTAGCAAAAGCAGAGTCAAGATAATCAACGATGGACTGCTGTTCAGCAAGAGATGGGAATTTTATAATAAATTCTGCAAGGTCTTTGTATTTGAGATTATTGATATTTGCGCCCTCTGAGAGAGATTTGATATACTCCTTATAGAGGGGAGAACTAAGAGCATAGTGAAGATATAATCCATCAACATCATTGCTGGGAGTTATCTGACCCATAAATCCACCAAAAGCGTATCCATAGTCTTTATCTACATATGCGACCTTGCCAAGATGTGCCTTGCTTCCATTTGACATGCAGATAAATAGGCTTCCTTTGCGTAGTCTTTTATCTTCTGGTATTACAAAATCTGCTTTTAAATACTTTAATTCTGAAAAATCCAATTTCCCTGCAAAAAGATCTATGTTGTTTGAGCGCAACACGATGTTGTTAGAGTGATCGACTTCATCATTTTTAGAATAAGTCAAACCTCTTGCAAATGTTGCGACTTCACCCAACTTCTTATATGTCCAACCTTCTTTCATGCCTTTTTGTATTTTGGATTAGTTATATAGGTTTGTCCAGGCGCGTGACTCGGTTTGGTGCGTAAGAGAATACCGTCAGCGACCATATCTGTAATGAAACGATTACGAATATGCGTCACGGATTTTTGAAGCAACTGGGCTAACTCTTCAACAGAGTGTTCTACGATACAAGCCTCAATAATACATTCCTGTATTTGTTGTTCTGTCATTCGAGCCTTGACTTTTTTCTTGACTACTCTGTCAACAAGACGTTTGTTCTTTGCCAAATAGTCAGTTGCAATATTAGCACTAGAAGTAGCAATATTAGCACTAGAAGTAGCAATATTGTTGGCGGTAGTTCCAATATTAGTTGCATCATTGAATGCGTTATCTTGGCTGTTAATCAAGGAGTTATCTGCAATTTTAGTTGCATCATTAGTTGCATCGTTAGTTGCATCATTAGATGCATCATTATCGCGCCAAATGGTAGTAACGAACTCGGCACTTAGATCAATCTCAGGTGCAAGAAGATGAGCTTCCTGCATCTTGCGGATGTTTTCTGTGATACCAGTTCCGTATTTTTCGATATACCCCATCTGGTACATCACTTCAGCCAAGTAGGGGTTGTGCGGATATGAACCGTGTTCCGTCATCAGATCGGCCTTGGTCAGTTCGACTGGCAGGGTTCCAGGATTGCGCACTACAATACGGTTGCGGAATACGGAGACTTGCACACTTCCCTTGCTGTTATAGTCGCGATGCGCTACAGCATTCACGATGGTCTCGAAAATGACGGAGCGAGGTATTTCAAACTCAACCTCATTCTGAGCTTCCTCGTTGCGCTGACCGTAGCGAACAGAAAGCTTTGACATCACCCAACTGGTGGCTTGGCTGATTTGTTCCGCCACACTACCTTCAAAAGTTTTGTAGTCCTCGATTGGCTTAACGGTCTCTGTGCCTAAGAACCAGGCGCATTTCACCACCGCTGTTGGGAAATAATATTGTGGGTCGTTGGCAAACATCAGCAACGCTCCATTGCAGGGTTTGCCTTGCCGCAACAAGCGCAGATGACGAAGCACCTTTTCCGGCTCTGAGTCCTCATCCAGAGGGAATGCACGTTTTTTGCGGGCCAGATGTAGGAAGTCTTTGATTTTCTTTGCATCGATATCGGCCATAGATGCATCTTCGCGAGTCTGTTCATCGAAGGTCAGGGTTTGGATGATGCCCTTGTATTTGAGGAAAGCATAAAGCGATTGCTTGACCAACGAAATCAGCACGGAGGGATTGGAGAAAACACGATAGGAGAGTTCGTTCTGTACCTTTCGGAAAAACTGTTCTTCCCGTTCTTCACGCTGCAGGTCGTCCAAGTCCTTGATAAATGCCACACGGTAAGCATTTCCTTCGCCAGCAGCCAGATACTCCTTCTCGGTAGGAGATAGCTCGCCTGGCAATGCATTGCCGTACCATTGCCCCACCAGCATGAGAAATACTTGACATGACGAGGCTTCGTCCAGATATAGTTGACGGGGATTGGTATCTTGGGCAGCAATCTGCTCGAAAATAAAAGGCTCGAAATATTGACTCATTAAATCGTCCTGGCAAATGAAGTCATAGACACGTTGCCTCTCATTTGCGAATTCCGACTGAACGCTGCTTATGAATACTTTATATTTGGGCATAAAGCTTAAATCATTTTAATCAGTTCGTCAATAATGCATTTTGCCTCTGCGTTGAGTTGGACAATGCTTTCAAGAATCTCTTTAGCACTACGTTCATCTACCACCTCCACCTTATTGGGATTCTTCACGCTGAGGTCGCATGCATCATCAAGGGTGCTGACATCAACCGTCCACGAATGTTCACTTTCTGCCTGAGTTTTCTGCAAGGTGAGGAATTCTTCCATATCAGCCCCAGTCAATGGCTGCGTTTTCGTGAAATGCTTATCAACCTGATAGTACCAAATCTTTTGCGTTGGCTCACCTTTAGTGAAGAACAGAACAACGGTTTTCACACCAGCACCTGTGAACACTCCAGAAGGGAGGTCAAGGATGGTATGAAGATTGCAATTCTCCAAAAGCATCTTACGGATGGCACTTGCATCGCCATTACTTAGGAAAGTATTCTTGATGACAATACCAGCACGACCACCGGCCTTCAGCATCTTGATGAAGTGCTGCATGAACATATAGGCAGTTTCAGAGGTGCGAATCTCAAAGTTCTGCAATACCTCGCCTCGCTCATTGCCACCAAAGGGAGGATTGGCAAGAATGACATTCTTACGGTCACTCTCCTGAATCTGACTGAGGTTCATCGCAAGGGTGTTTCCATGCGTGATGTTGGGGGCTGATACGCCATGAAATATCATATTCATGGTGGCAATGATATAGGGCAGACCTTTCTTCTCTTTGCCAAAGAAAGTGTCTTTCTGCAAGGTGTCGTGGTCTTTCACGCTCTTGATCTTGTCCTTCATATAAAGGAATGCTTCGCAAAGGAAACCTGCCGAACCACATGCAGGGTCATAGACCGTTTCACCTATCTTGGGGTCAACCACCTTGATGATGCTACGAATCAATGGGCGTGGCGTGTAATACTCACCACCATTGCGCCCAGCATTTCCCATCCTTTGGATATTGCTCTCATAAAGCACCGTCATTTCGTGCTTGTCCTCTGCACTCTGGAAGTGGAGTTCATCAATCATGTTGATAATCTCACGCATATTGAAACCAGAGCGGATTTTGTTATGCAACTCACCAAAAATTTCACCTATCTTGTATTCAAGCGTATCGGTAGATGCTGCTGTATTCTGGAAGTCTTTGAGGTATGGGAAAAGCTTTTGGTCGACAAACTCCACAAGGTCATCACCACTCATGGCGTTGACAGTATCCAATACCATCTTGCCCGTCTGAGGGTCTCTCTTTTTGGGCGTTGCCCATTGGCTCCAACGAAAGAAGCCAGAAACGAGTCGGTTATAGGTTTTGCCTTCCAATTCAGCTTCATCCTCACGTTCCGTTTCAAGGTCATCAAGATATTTCAGGAACAGCATCCAAGATTTCTGCTCCAGATAATCCAACTCACTACCACAACCCTGCTCCTTCCACAGGATTTGGTCTATTGCTTTGAATGTATTCTCGTATTTCATTTATCAATAGGTTTGGGCAAAGCACTTATCGGAGAAACAGGTACTCTCTACAACCATACAGACACGAAAAAGTGTGGACGCTTATCCGTGTCTGAGGCTGTAGGAAGATGCCCGCTCGCTTGATAAGTGATATGTCCACGCCTAAAGACGCAGACATCAACACTTATTCTATAGCGAGCACATTTTGAAACTTTCTACATTTCAGACACGCCGAATAACTGCTAATGCTGTTTTATACTAATATGTCACACCGACACCTCCACTGAGGCTAATGCCAGTGATTGATTGCAAAATAAGTGAATAAATGTGAAACCACCAAATCCTTTCTTCATTTTTTGCATTTTTACCTATAAATCCATTCTTGTGTACGCACACAGCAAAAAGATATCGCACAAATCGAAGCAAATGTGCCCAAGGAGTACCTCGCGGTTACCTCGCGGTTCATAAAATCGGGGTTACTGAGGGGCGAGAAATGATGTAGTGCCCAAGGAGTACCTCAAGGTTACCTCAAGGTTACCTCAAGGTTACCTCAAGGTTTCCCTTGGTTTGAAGAATCAAGGTTTATTTGCCTTAAGGATACCTTATCTGTGAGGTGCAGCAGAGGCAGGTTATTGCTCAATAAGGAACGGTTATTCATCAGCAGAGGCAGGTTATTGGGAGTCCGAGCCAAGCGGACTACCAGAGAGTGCCAAGCGGACTCCAAGAAGGGCTGTTTTAAATTGCCGACGGCAAAGCATCAAAGAGGTGGCGGCAAAGCATCGTTTTGCCGACGCCTCTTTTTGAAGGGCATTTTTTTGCTACTATTAAAGGAAAAAATTGTTACCCCTAAGGGTTGCAAAATTTTCCCTTAGGGGTAACAAATTATCTGTCCAGTTGGAGAAATATTTTTTCCTAACTGGGGCGCAATATTTTTACACTTGTCCCAAGATGTCTGCCATTGACTGCAAACGCTGCTCAAGGTATTCGGCTATCAGTGTGGTCATCGCAGCTGGTGAGCCACTTCGGGCATAGTCGTCGAAGGCTTCATAATAACGGCGACGGTCGGAAAACTTCACATTGATGGGAGGATAGCCTGCCTTGATGAGTTGGAGGTTCATGAGCAGACGACCTGTACGGCCGTTGCCATCGATAAACGGATGTATAGCTTCGAATCGCAGATGGAACAGGGCCACCTTCTCCACCACGTGCAAATGGCGATAAAGACTGTCCATGTCAGCCAGCAGGGCACTCATCATCGGCTCAATCTGATAGGGCTGAACGGGTGTGGTCAGGGCTACAGCAATGCGCACAGGTATACGACGAAAGCGTCCGCGGTCTTCCTGACGGTCGGCAAGCACGAGCGAATGGATGGAACAGATTTCGTGGAGAGTGAGTTCACGTTGTTCATGTGCCAATTGCTCCATATATTCGTAGGCCTCTTTGTAACCCACAGCCTCAAGATGATCCTTCAAGGGTTTCTGGTCGATGGTGATGCCTTGTAGTACCAGCTGCGTCTCCTGTAGGGTTAGTGTATTGCCCTCGATGGCATTACTGTTGTAGGTGTGCTCAACGATAAACTCCTGTCGCAGGACGTCTGTCTCGACAGGTGTGAGGGGACGAAACTGGGAGAGGTTGGCTTTTAGCTGATCTATACGGTTCAACAGAGGCTGGCGACCAGATGTTGTCGCACGCTGACTTCGCCCATCAGACGGACGCAGAGCGTCAGCGGGAATCATATACAGATTACCCTTCCTGACAACACCGCCAATACGCCCTTCGGCACAGAGAATCCTAACTCTTCTTGCACTGAGGCCCCACTTGGCTGCTGCTTCACTTACTTTTATATATTCCATTATACCTATTTTTCTATAATAACGTATAAATAGCCTTTTTATTATTCCTTTTTTTGAATTTTAGGAATAAATCATTGCCTTCTCTTCCATCTTCGAGCCATCTCCGTAGGTATAAGCCTACTTCACAAGCTTCCGTTGCTATTCACTTGCAAAGTTACGATTAAGTGAGTAAAAAACCAAAATTTTTTTGAGTTTTTTCGAACGTGAGTAACTTCGGCGTAGCCACCGTTACGATTAAGTGAGTAAAAAACCAAAGTTTTTTTGAGTTTTTTCGAGCGTGAGTAACTTCGGCGTAGCCACCGTTAGATTAAGTGAGTACAAAACAAAAAGTCCCCGTCTTTTTTCATTTTATTTGTGTTCGAGATTCCATTCATTAATGAATTTCATTGATTTCATTCATGATTTGGATGATTTTCATTAATGAACGTGTTTTACCCTATGCTGAATCACACCTAAGGTAGTACTTGTCTGAAACAATAAAAATGGGCAGATACAAAAAGGCGGGCATCCTCAATCGGGATGTCCGCCTTTTTTTTGAGTCTTGCTTTCCGCATCACTTCTTCCAGAAACGGCTGGTGATGTCCTCCCACGAATCGTCGTGCGTGTTCTTGTAGAGCCGTTGGTTGGTCGTGGGCTTGTTGAGCGGCCCGAGGTGCTGAAGGTAAGGACCAATTTTGATGTAGTCGAAATCGTCTTTGTTCACTTCGGGCGAGAGCCTCATCCTGCCGCTGTACCACGCCACTTTCAACTGAGGGTACTCCTCGTGGATGTACTGAGCCAGACGGTTGATGCGTCTTGGTTCAGCATCCCCACCCATGAAGGCGATGCAGGTGATGTCCTTGCCGTTCTTCTCGACAAATTCGTCGATGGCATCGGTGGTGAGCGGCATACCCACATCCTCCCACAGATACTGCGAGTGACAACCCGGGCAACGGCAGGGGCAGTTGGAGATGTTGATGGCGAGGGTCACCTCGTCAGGAATCTCCTGAAAGACAATACCTGTATTGACGTACTTCAGCATAGTTGACATTTAACATTTTACATTTGCCATCTGACATCTGCCATTTGCCTTCTGTCACGCGCTGGCATGAGCGTAATATCTGCGTGCTGCTTCTTCCTGACGTGGCTGAGAGAAGTTGGAGATTCGTTTCAGATAACCGATGATGCGTGTCATGTAGTCGATGTGCTTAGAACCGCACTTCGGACATTCATGCAGGTAACGCTTGTCGATGTGGCCGCAGTCGTTGCAAACGGTGTTGGGGATGTTGAACGTGAAGTAGTTGCAACCTTCCTGAGCAGCCACCTTGAGAAGCTGGGCATACTGCTGCTTGGTGAGGTGCTCCTCAAGGTTCATGTGCAGCGCTGAACCACCTGTGAGGTGCTCGATGTAAGGTGCACCGTGCAACTTGAACTTGTCGATGATGGAGAGGCTCTCGTCTTCCACCACGTAGAAGTAGGAGTTGTAGCAGTCGCGTGGCACGAAGTAGCCGTCTTCCCTATCCCACTTCGCGTGCTTCACACCCACGTTCTCGGCAGGAATCATTTCGCAGTTGAACATCACATCCTTGGTACGGTACTGCTTGTTGTACTTCTCGATGAGTCCAAGGATGCCCTGAACGAACTTCTTGTATTCGTCGTTTGGCGTAATCTTCAAGCCCATGAATTCAGCAGCCTCCACAAGTCCGTTGATGCCGATGGTTAGGTACTGGCGACCGATGTTGATGTAGCCGGCATCGAAGAGTGGCAGCATGCCATGCTCCTGCAGGTCCTTCAGATTCTCGTTGTAGGCGAGCTGCACCTTGTGGCAGAGGTCAATCACCTTGCCCAACTCTTCCAAATAGTCCTTGCCATCGTTCACAGCACGTTGGATGCAACGGTTGAGGTTGATGGTCAGCACTGACTTCGAACCAGTGGATACACCACCAGCGCCCAGCGTATAAGAGAAGCCGTTGTCGGTGATCTCGTTGCGGAGTCGGCAGCAAGAAGAGAGGGAGTCAGCGTTGTCGCTCATGTAGGTGAAGAACGAGTGACCTTCAGCATACATCTCGGCTGTGAAGTCGCCCCACTCCTCATCCTTTGGCTCGCCGTTCTCATCGGTCAGCAATGCCATCGTCTCCACTGGGAAGGTGAGCAACGTCTTGGTTCTCTCACGGTTGAACCACTTCATGAAGCGCTTCTGCAACCAGCTCAGTCCTTCCCAATCGGGCTGTGAGCCATCGGGGAAGTAGAACTCGCCGAAGATGCTCTGGAAGTAGTACTTGTCGTAGTAAGCCACGTTCCAGAACACTGCCTGGTAGTTACGTGCACCTGTTGGTTGGTTGAGTGAATAGACAATCTGCTCGAAGTAGTCGGTGATGACCTTGTCGATGGTACGCTTCTTCAACGACATGTCGGCCTGCTCATCTGCACGCTTGTAGTAGTCCTTGCCGTACTCCTTGCCGATGAAGTAGTTCATGTACATCAGGAACTCTGGTGTGGCGCAAGCACCTGAAAGCATTGAGCTGACCATGAACACCATGTTGATGAAACCACCAGCAAAAGACTTCAAGTTGGTGGGTGCTGTTGAGTTGCCACCGATGGAAATGGTGCCACCGATGAGCCAAGGATACATTGTGATGGAGGCACAGTAGTTTGCCAAAGATGTCTCATCGTTCTTATAGATGAAGTGGTGTGTCAGCTTGTCGATATACTCGTCAGCCAACTCCTTGCCGTACATCTTCTTGATTCTATCCGTCAGGAGACGGCGGTTCAGACGGATGAAGTTCGACTTTGGCAACTCACCTATCAGCGTGGCGATGTTCTTGTGCTCCACATTCGCATTCGCATCATACTTCGAACCCGTCGCCGCATTCACACTATCGCAGTAATCAGAAAGGAACTGCAACTTAGCCAGCGTCTCACGGTCTTCCGTGTGCGCCTGGCGATAGAGCATAAACGACTTTGCCACCTTGTAGTGACCTTCCCTCATCAATGCCTCTTCCACCTGGTTCTGAATATCCTCCACTTTGATGTCATCCTTGATGTCCAGATGGCTGATGATCTTGGAGATGGTCCCCAAGTCAGCAGGTGCGTCAACACTCTCGAACGCCTTCACAATCGCGTTCATGATTTTGTCCAGCGAGAAACTGTCTTTCGAACCGTCTCTCTTCGTAATGGTAAAATTACTAATCTCCATTGTGCTTTTTTATAGTTTAGTATAAATATAAATGTATTAATGTTTATCTTTAAAACTCACTTTTGGACAACTTTTTGATTTCAGAAGTTCAACTGATTCTCCACCTCAATCATTATAATCTACTCTCTTTCAGTTAATTCTCTCTTTCAACGCTCTCAAAAAGTTTTCCAAAACGGGAAACTTTTTGTTTTTCTCCTTTCGGAAAGTTTCCCGTTTTGGTAAACTTTTTTCGAATGCAAAGATATAAAATTATCTCAACATCCAAACAATAAACCAACTTTTTTTTGATAAAAAAGCAAAAAAAAATTTATTTTGCCACTCCTTTTACCGTCATTTGTATTTTACCCCAAGTTTTTGGGCACTTCAAACGCGTTTTAGTGGGACGAGAATAAAAAAAGTGTTGAGGATATGTTGGAAATGAAAGTTTTTTCATACCTTTGCACTCAATAAACGCATACACATTATTTATAATATAGCATTTTACCAAAACTATATAAACAAAAAGCTTATGAACAAACTATTTACTTATCTAATGACAGCCATGTGCTGCCTGCTGCCATTGACGGCAGGGGCGCAAGGCACCCAAGGATTGTCGAAGAATCCGGACAAGTTCCTCGGCAACATCACAACGATGGGCAGCATGAACACCAATGGCCTCACTTTCTCTAATCTATGGAATCAGGTCACGCCTGAGAACGAATCCAAGTGGGCTTCGGTAGAGGGCACTCAGGGTCGTTTCAACTGGGGTTGCGACAGGGCCTTCGACTATGCCAATGACAACGGATTCACTTTCAAATTCCATGCATTGGTGTGGGGTGCCCAATATCCAAACTGGTTCAACAGCGACATGTCCATTACAAACCGATTCAACGCTATTGAGAACTGGTTTAATCATGTCAGGGATTACTATAAGAGTAAATACAACCTCCCCATGATTGATGTGGTGAACGAGGCTGTCGGCATGCACCAACAGGGCAACCCATTGATGAAGGAGTCCTTGGGTGGTGGTGGTAAAACTGGCTATGACTGGCTCATCAAGGCATTCGAGATGGCTTACGAGCGTTTCCCCAACTCCATTCTTATCTATAATGACTACAACTCATTTCAAAATGATGTTGACAACTACATCACATTAGTACGAACGCTGCGTGACTCTGGTGCGCCTATTGACGCTTACGGAAACCAGTCGCACGACGTCAATGACATCAGTGCGGACGCTCTAAGAAATGTGATGAAAAAGCAGCAAGATGCACTGAAAATGCCTATGTTCATCACAGAGCTTGATGTTAATATTTCAAATGACACCCAGCAGCGGAATCAATATGAAAAGATTCTCCCAATCATGTGGGAAGCAGACTATTGCGCTGGTGTCACCCTTTGGGGATACATCTACGGAAACACTTGGGTGGATCATTCAGGATTGTATCATGGCAGCACGCCACGTCCAGCGATGAACTATATCAAGGAATATATAACATCTGACAAAGCCAAGGCCGCCAAGAGCCCATACCCTGGTATGAAGAAGCGCTTGAGCGTATTTATCAGACCTAAAGACTTTAAGGTGGCAAAGAACGACGAACTGGAAATTAAAGTACGTACATACATTACAAATCAAGCCAAGAAAGAGAACAAGAATATTGCCATCGAGAAGGTGGAGCTGTTTGAGGGCACCAAAACCGAACCGTTTGCCACTATGACAGAAGAGCCTTACATCGCAAAATACTCGTCATCAACATCTGGCTACAAGACGCTGAAAGCCGTTGTGACCACCAACGACGGAAACACGTATGAACGCTATGGACGCATTGAGGTACTCTCTTCAACAATCAAGCGTGAGCCTTATAATAATGGCAACCCTATCCAACTGCCTGGCACCATCAACATCAATGAATACGATAAAGGTGCAGCTGGTGTATCTTACTCCAGTCCTATCTATGATTACAACAACCGAAAGACCATTGCTGCCACTAAGAGCGACGGCTGGGTGGAATACACAGTGGAAGTGGCTGAAGATGGAATCTACTCCTTCGATGCCGAAGTGGCTTCCACAACGAAAACAGGCGTATTCCATCTGTCGGAATATGGCTTGGACAACCTGACCTACTACTCAGACTTCATCCAGGTGCCCTCCACAGGTAGCAACACCAACTTCCAAAAACTGCACGGCGTTCTCAACAAGAAACTGACGGCTGGTCGTCATGTGCTCTGTCTGAATTTTGACAAGGGTGATTTCTATATCAAGAGCATCACATTCCAGCCATACAAGCAGAACTCACAAATTACCGTTACACCCACTTTAGAGAAGGATGTTGTCACGGTCGGTCAAACAGCTACCATCAACTTGAGAGTGACAAAGCCCGCCGCCACCACTATCGACCATGTGGACGTGTATGCTAATGACATGCTGATAGGAACTGTGAAGGATGCCCCCTATCAATTTAATTGGGTACCTGAAGTGTATGGCACCTACGCCATCACAGCCATCGCTGTGGATACAGACGGCAAGGAAAATAAGACAAAATCTGGCATTCCTTTGAAAATCAAAGGTCTCCGTAAACCATACAAGGATACAGTCATCTCTCTCCCAGGAACGGTCGAAGCCGAAAACTTTGACGTGGGTGGAGAAGAGGTCACCTACCACGACTCCAACACCAATTTTGAAGGCGATGCCGCTTCTTACCGCAGCGATCATGGTGGTGTGGACATCAAGAAAGTTGGAAACAGGTACACGATTGGTTTCACCCATACTGGTGAATGGCTGGAATACACCGTTGATGTACAAGAAGCAGGATATTATGAGTATGATGCTTATGTTTCTTCTGGTACAACTGGTTCAGCCTTCAAAATGCAGTTGGAAACTAACGATGTTTACAAGGAGTTGAGCGATGAAATCAATGTGCCACAAACGGGCAGCAATGACTGGAGCAACTATGTGCCTATACATGGCCGCACGCTCATTAGCCTCTCCAAAGGCGAACATATCCTTCGCATCAATGTGACAGGTGAGAGTGGCGATATCGACAAGGTGGTCTTCAACCACATTGCGGTGAACAACAACCTCAGACTTACCGTTAGTTCAGATCCGACATCAGGCACAGTCAACGAGTATGTCACGCTGAAGGCAAACACCACTGCCACAAATATCCAAAGTGTCAAATACTATGTGGACAACCGTTACATCGGAACAGCCACAGAAGCGCCTTTCGAACTCAAATATAGGCCTACAGCCAAGGGAACATACAGTGTCTCCGCTGAAGCTGTCACTACCGATGGAGAAGTATCGAAGTTGGTCAAGTACAGCCTCAAGGTGAACAACAAGCGCTCGCCATACAGGACAACACCTATCGCCATTCCAGGTACCATCCAGGCAGAGAACTTCGACAAGGGTGGCGAAGGACTCTCATTCCACGACTCCGACTCCGAAAGACAAGGTGACAAAGACTATCGTTCCGATGGTGAAGGTGTAGATTTTGTCGTTGGCAATGGTGGCACAGCCATCGGCTACACAGCAGTAAACGAGTGGCTTGAATATACAGTCAATGTAAAGACTGCAGGTAAGTACTCCTACAAGGCAACCGTATCCTCTGGTACTACAGGGTCAGGATTCAGCATCGGTTTGGTGAAAAATGGGAAAGTGACCACCATCGGCAGCGTGAACGTGCAACAGACAGCCAACAACGACTGGGGCACTTACAAAGTTGTGACTGGTAACATCACTCAAGAGTTGGAAACTGGCGAGCAGATTCTTCGCTTCACCATCACAGGAGCCAACTGCAACATCGACAAGGTTGAACTTGTTTGCGATGTGCCTAATGACATCACTGACCTCACAACCGACTCGCAACCTGCATCGACCAACGGCAAGAAAGTCTATGAGAACGGACAGCTCATCATCTACCGTGACGGCAAACGCTACAATGCCCTCGGAGTGGAACTGAGATAAGATTACACATTATTATATATATAAGAGACGCCCGGCACGCTGTGTGTCGGGCGTCACTTTGTATGTGCAGTGGATTACTTCAATCACGGACAAAGCATCAAATCTCTGTCACGATTTCGGAGAGTGGTTTGCGTGTCGTTGGTCGCGGTGTTGCATCAACAGCTAAATGTCCGAGTGGGATAAGCACAGCAACCTCTTCTTCTGCGGGGAGGTTGAGGAGTTGATGGCATAGAGGGGCATCGAAGTTACACACCCAGCAAGTGCCCAAACCCTGTTCGGCTGCAGCCAAACAGATGTGCTCGGTAGCAATAGCAATGTCAATGTCCCCATGATCCTTCTGGTCTGCCTGACGATGCCACGATTGGTCATGACGGATACAACCGACAATGACGAGAGGCGCAGTAGCGAACCAATCACGTGGATAAGTCTGACGCACCTTCGCCAAAGCATCGGCTGAACGGGCAATGTAGAAATGCCAAGGTTGGAAATTGACAGCCGAAGGTGCAATACGGGCACACTCGAGGATGTAGTTGAGTTGCTGCTCATTAACAGGTTCTTCACTGTAAGAACGCACAGAGTAGCGCTTCTTCGCTAATTCTTGAAAAGTCATAGGCTATAAATTGATAGTTATAGTCAGGGTTATCGTTATAGTTTCTCACTACCTTTTCCTCGCTACACGGCGACGCTTGTTCTTGGGCTCTGGTCGGCGATGAAGTTTAGTATGCACGCGCCAACCAAAGAATGCACGCGCTTGCCACTGGGTGTCACGCAGAGCGAAGTCGCTATCTTTGCCACTCTTGGAGTGCTGAATGACAGAAGTGAGTCCGATGAAGTAGCGATTCCATGAGTAGATGGCACCAAGACGGCCAACGATAAAGAAATTAAGGCGACCGTTATCCATCTTATTTGTCTCAGCGTTACCATCACTATCCACCGTATGGAGTTTGTAATTCTGCCAGATCATGAGACTGGGCTGTACAGTACCATGTAACAACCAATGTTTGCCCGCCACAAGGTTATAGCCGTAACCACCACCGATGGAGATGGATTTCATGTCAATACGGTTGAGCGAGGAAGCAAAATCATGGTTAGGATCGAGATTATCACCTATTTTGATGCGCCCCGTGTTGAAACCTGCCTGTACCAAGAAACTGCCTGCCGAGCGTTTCTGCACCCAAGTACTGTTGAAAACAGCAGGCAAGGAGAACTTTTTGCCGTTGAAGACATAGTAGCCAGTCAGGGCAAAAAGACGCATGTTCGTATTGGCCAGTTTGTGAGAATGCGAATCTATACTGGTACGGCCATGAAAGGCATCGACTTTCTCGAAGGTGAGGTCGAAGCCGAAGGTATTGCTATAATAGTTGATGGCAGACATCATGTCTGAGATATCACTCAGTATCTTGCTGGGCGAGAAGGAGAAAGAAGCAGAGATGCCTCGATAGTTAGCCATGATACCAAGCGTCACCTTAGGATCGGCAGAGAGGTAATAATTGCCTGTGTTTCCTCCCATATCAACAGCGCGGATGTGCATGAAGTCACCAAAAACATCAGTCTTGGCGCGGAAAGTCCATGTCTCTTGGGGACGAGCCACATAGAACGTGTCAGTGGTGATTTTTGCGTTTCTTACGTCAAGCACACTGTCTGCCTTGATCATGGCCTCTTCCATTTTGGGCTTCAATGAATCAATTTTCTCTTGAATGTTCTGGATGAGCTGCTCCTTCTTCTCTTGCAGACGCTCAATCAAAGTTGTCTTGGTCGTGTCGGTGCTGGTACTGTCAGGAGCGAGAAAAGGTGTTTTTTCTGCCCTTGCAGCACATGACACCAACACAAGCAACACACAAATGAGGTTTTTCTTCATGATAGGTTTTTATGCGTAAAGATTGTTATTATTCCCTTATTGGTCTCTTATGCCAAACACATGTCCAGCATCTCTTTCAAATAAGTCTTCATGTCCTTGTCCATGTTCTGACCGATGAAGACAAGTTTCTGCATGCGGTCGCCATAGGTTTCATCCCAATCGGCACGGACACGAGGTTCGGCGGCCATGAGGCGTTCAAGTTGATCCTTGGGCATGGTGGCGTACCACTGGCCACAGTTTTTAAGAGAAAACTGTTTACCTGCTTGTTCAAAAAGGTAGCAGATATCTTCCTCACCCTTGAACCAGCAGATTCCCTTGGCACGAATGATGTTCTTAGGCCAAAGACGGGCAACAAAGTCATCAAACATACCGAGTTTCATAGGGCGACGAGCAAAATAGACATAAGTGCCGATGCCATATTCTTCGGCTTCGCCTTCATCGTGGTGATGATGATGTTCATGGGAATGATGAGCATGATGGGAGTGATGGGAATCATCATCGTGATCATCATCGTGATCGTGGTCGTGATCGTGGTCGTGATCGTCATCGTGGTGATGATGTTCATGTTCATCTTCCTCCTCATCATCGTCATCGTCTTCATGATGCTCACCTTCCACTGCCTCAATCCACGCAGCCGAAGTGGCCACCTTATCGAAATCGAACATGCCCGTGTGGAGTATCTTATCAAAATCCACATCGCCATAATTGCACTCAATAATGTCAGCCTTGGGTTGGAGGGCACGGACGATTTCCTTAATTCGTGCCAATTCCGTTGGCTCTACTTCCGCCGCCTTATTGAGCAAGACGATGTTACAGAACTCTATTTGCTGAATGACGAGGTTTTCGATGTCTTCCTCGGCAATGTTGGGTTTGGTCAGTGCATCGCCATTACCAAACTCATCCTTCATACGCAGGGCATCGACTACCGTAACGATGCAATCGAGGCGAGGCAGACCATTCAACCAATATTTAGGTTCCATTGTAGGGATGGAACAGATAGTCTGAGCAATAGGAGCTGGTTCGCAGATGCCAGAAGCCTCAATAACGATGTAGTCAAACTGTTGCATCTTCACAAGATCAGTGAGCTGCTCAACCAGATCCATCTTCAACGTGCAGCAAATGCAGCCATTCTGCAACGCTACAAGTGAATCATCCTGCTGATCAACGATGCCCCCCTGCTGAATGAGGTCTGCGTCAATGTTCACTTCGCCTATATCGTTCACGATAACAGCAAAGCGAATACCTTTTTGGTTGCTAAGTATGCGGTTGAGAAGCGTCGTCTTACCGCTTCCAAGATAACCTGTCAATAACAATACTGGAGTTTCTTTGAGTGCCATATCTTTCTATTTATTATTTCACGTTCACTTCGACGGTACCATTTTTCTTTTTAGCCGTCAGTTTTACTTTGCGCAGTTCATTCTTTTTATGATTGAAAATCAATTCGCTGTCAAAGGCTTGTCCACCAATGCGGGTCTCAAAATGGACGTGCTCGGTCGTTGCATTTCCCGTCTTTCCTTCGAGAGCAATCACATCGCCAGGCTTCACTTTATCGCCCTTTTTGGCGAGGTTCTTCGAGTTATGGGCATAGCGTGTCTCTAAACCCGTAGGATGGCTAATAAAGACAACATTGCCATAGCCACTCATTTCACCTGAGAATGTGACCACCCCCTTGAAGGCTGCTCGCACTTTATCTTTGGCCTTCGTCTTGATGTCAGTGCCCTTGTGATTGGGACGCTTGCCACCAAATGGGCTAATGACCTTGGCATCATCGAGCGGACTATGCCATTCTTTCGACTTCATCTTCTTGAAGTTAATGACCACCTCGTCAGTGTCTTTGAAAGGATCTTCAGTGGCAAGCACAGTAGCTTGTCCCTGTTGGTTCTTCGTCACTTTCTTTGACGAAAAGCACCCAGTAAACAGCAATGTCGCGATGCCTAACAATATAACGAGATTCCTTGCCTTCATTATTGCGTTCTCCTTTCCGAGTGCAAAGTTACGAAATAATTTCCTTATATGGCAAAAAAGTCCTAACTTTGCAGCCGAAAAAATTAACGAACGAAATGACAAGGGAAATGAACAAATTAGTTTTGACTTTATTTGTGTTCCTCGCCACGCTGACGATGAGTGCACAAGATGAGCTTTTTCAAAAGTACAGCGAGAAGGGTGACATGAATATAACCTATGTAACAAAGGGCATGTTGGAGCGTGTGCCGCTCGACCAATTTGATATGCCAGGCCTTTCGCAAATGGTTCAACGCATCGAGAGCTTACAAATTCTCGTCTCGCGTGGTGATGAGGCAGGCAAGAAATTGGGTAAGAAATTACCTAAGCAACTATCTGGAAAAGGCTTCAAGACAGTGCTTTCCACCAAGAAAGACGGCAGAGATTTGATGGTGATGCAGTCAAAGAAAGACCCCAGCCGTGTGGTGATGGTGATGTATCAGAAACCACAGGCAATAGCCATTAACATGCATGGTGACTTCAGCAATCTGGAAGCCGATCTGGAAAACATCAACTTTTAGAAATAGTAGCGGACACCACCAGAGAGTTTGACAAGGATGTCAAAAGGTTCGTCGTACTTGATGCCTTCGAACTTATCATCGGTGAAGGTGGTCATCAACTCAAGGTCAGCAGAAAGCTTCTGGCTGAAACGATAGTCAAACATCAGACCAAGACGCCCTGCTATGCCGACGTGGGAACTAGGTTTCACACGACCTTCAAAACTTTGTGCGCCAGTTTTTCTCCCATTCACGATGTAAAAATGGTCTTCAGTCTGTTCCAAAGAGTTCAGCATGCCCGGATCTTTCAGTTTCTTTGTTCCTGACATCATCATACCAACACCTACAATCGCATGCACGTGTAGTGGATAAAACTTATTGGTAAGGGCTACACCTGTCACATCAAACATGGCATCAGCATAAAGTTCCATCGCAGTAAAGCGGAAGAAACCATTGTCTGTATAAAGAGGTATTTTGTTACCATCTACATCTGTTCTGACGAGTTGAGGACCACGCCAAGCCTGATCCACCGTTTCATAGTCCACACGGTTTTTCACATTGTGAATGCCCAAGCCGACGCGAGCACCTAATTTGCGGTCAAAATATTTGCCGGCATACACCTCGAGGCCAAGACCTATTGCATCGGAGAAATAGCGGAATGGAGGGTGGTCGGTGATATTATCCGCCACACAAAGGTTAGCAGAGAGATTGCCGCCCGCAAACCATTTGCGGTTCCACGTATGCAGTTTTTCCTGATTCTTCATCCAACGAAGCGAGTCAGTGGCAGTACGGCCAATTCGTCCCTCACGCTTCTGTTCCGATTTCTCCTTCATACGTTTCTGTTCCTCCACCAGTTTCAGAAACTCTTCCGTTGGCATCGTGCTGGTACTGGTTCTGGCACCAGCATTCTTGGAAGCCTTCTTTCTGGCTTCTTCAGCCCGTTTTGCAGCTTCTTCAGCATTCTTACGTGCTTCGGCGGCTCTTGCTTCCGCCTTTCGTGCCTCTTCGGCAGCCTTTTGAACAGCTTCTAAATCTTGTGCATGAACTGGCATCAGGAATGCCGTCAGCAATGTGATGAGTAATGTCTTCTTCATATATATTAATGTACGCGTACGTGATGTTAATCTTTTGAAGCGTGTGCTTGCAATATTCTTTAGCAAACCGATACAAAGGTACGTATTTTTATGTTTTCTTAAAACAAAATCATCAAAAAAAGAAAAAAAGTGCCTTAATCCGTAAAAAAAGGCATATATTTTGACAAATTATTCATTATTTGTTTGTACCTTTGCACTTGAATCGTGCATTTGGTCTTAAAGACCATTAGGGTGAAGCGGCAAAATAGAACAATAGGTACTTGTCTTACGCCGCCAAAGCACGAAGACATGGTCTCAAACCAGCAAGTATGGTGACATACGACATAAGTTAAGTTGAATACAATAAACAAATAGTATAACAATCAAAAACAGATGAATGTTATGAACATCAAACATTATCTTTCAGCACTGGCTGCCCTCTCTATGTTGGCAGCATGTAGTGATTACGATCCAGGCGAATCAGGCAATGCTATTGATTTGACTGAGAAGGAAGAACAAATCATCGAAGAGTACACCGAAAACTTCGTCAAGCGTTACGGTGCAATGGATCCTGACCATACGTGGGGATTCGGCGTAAAAGGCAGTGAAGACGAAATGGGCACACGTGCGGTGCAGGTTGATCGCAATGATTGGACTATTTATGTCTATGAAGATGGCACAGTAAAGTTGAAAAGTACAGTCGGCACTTATCGAAAGGATGATTGGGATGACAATTACAACTATCATTATATGGAGAAAGCAGGGTACGTAATTCCAGGTTTCCCATCTCCTATTGATGACCTCTATCATTGCGATCAAGGCGTTTATACTCAAGAACAAATAGACCAAATGGCATCGAATATGACGTCAGAAGTCAATCAATATAATCTAAGTAAAGCCGCTGAACTATCACCAATCGGCGACGTAACTGACGAAGAAGTTCAGTATGTGTCATGGTGGTTCCGTACTCATCCCACCCCAAAATCTGTCACTCCACCATTTACGGAGTTCTTCATACAGGACATTTCCCAAGATTTTGACCGCGATTCCTATCCAAGTGGTAATCAAATCTATACAGACTATTCAGACATGGATTATTTTTCCACACTGACATCTGATGGATATTGGGAACACATTAATAACTTGAATCAACAAAAAGCCAATGATATTATCAACACTGTGCCTGCAGCTACTTTAGGTGGTGACACGACAGCTTTGGCAACTCTTACTCAAACGTACCCTGAACGTACATTGAAATATTGGACAAGTGAAGGACCTTATGAGAGAGGAACTAATGATGTAATAGTTAGGGATGGCACTGCTTATACGACAAGCTTCTCGTATCATAATTCAGATGATGATAAAGATTACGAGAACTATGTGCTGGTTCATCTAACATTTGTGGGTCCAATTTCTGGCAAGCTATATGACGGTTATTATCTTGCCTTCGATTATGAGATGCACAAAGATCCTGGCACTGTAAATGACGGGGAAATCACCGATATTCCATGTGATGGTTACTACAGCAACTGGATTGTAAAACTTTCTCCAGGTAATCCTGAGTGGAAGAAAGAAGATCACATTTGGTATCGCGTGATGTGTGAGGACCTTGGTTCTACCGATGACTACGACTTCAACGACCTTGTGTTCGATGTATATTACACTGGTACAGGCTCCAATGAAGATCCATACTTGGCTCACATCAGAATTCAGGCTTCTGGCGGTACGCTGCCTATCCATATTGGATATAACAGAGATGCATACGAAACACACCGCCTGCTGTTGGGGGAGGATGTAGAATATAATGCTTCTACAGACTTGTATTCACCTATCAATGTTGGCTACTCCAGTATAAGAGGTGTTGTGACTGCTGCACCTAAGGATATTGAATTGAACATGACTGAATTGATTGCCGGCAAGGGGCTTGATGCTGACCAAGCAACGAACCCAGATCGCATTCCTATCTATGTAAACAAATTCACATCTGATGAGCGTAAAGCATTTGTTTTGCCTGAGACTGATAGAACAGACGCAGCTCCACAGAAGATTTGTATCCCAGGCAATAGTGTTCGCTGGATGCGAGAGCGTAAGCAGATTGAGGAAACTTATACATACTTCCCATTGTGGGTGAATCAAGAAAACAGCCCATATGATTTCGGCAAAGCTCAGGACTGGACAAAGAATGGCCTCCAGAAGACAGGTAACCTCTATTGATTCATCGTCGTACGTACATTAACTATATAAGAAAGCGGGGTGGACATTGTCCAGCCCGCTTCTCTTTTTCTTTCTCTCGTCACCTTTTTGCTGATTCAAACAATTATTAGGGATGATAATGGTAGATGTCAAGATTTTTCCGTACATTTGCACCTATATATATATAAATAATGTGTAAAAGGACATGGATACCATCATTATCATCATCGCCATTTTATCAGGTGCACTCGTTGGAGCACTCATCACCGCACTTATTCTGCAAAGCCGACATGGAAAGGTTGCAGCACAGGTGAGTGTGCTGGAAGCACAGTTGAAAACAGAGGAGGCAAAAGCCATTTCACTGATGCAGGAAAAAGAAAAAGCACATCAGAATGCGCTGGAAGAAAAAAACAAAGTATTTCAAAGTGCACTGGAAGAAAAGAGTAAGGCTTTCCAATGTGCCCTCGACGAAAAGGAACGGGTGCATCAAGAAGCACTACTCACCCAACAACGACAATTTGATGAGACAATGGCGAAGGTGTCTGCCCAAATGAAGGTGGCAACTGACGAAATGCTCAAACAGCGGCAAAAAGAATTTGCTGATGCCAGCAACCAAAACCTCGGTCAAATTGTCAATCCCCTACGTGAGACCATTGACCAGATGAAACAAGTGATGGCGGAGAATACAGAGAAGCAAACGCAGATGGGGGGAGAGATGAAGGCGAACATTGAGAACATGATGCGCCAAAGTGAGGCAGCCATGAAGAGCGCTGATGAATTGAACCGCACCTTCCGACTCGGTAACCGTGTACAGGGTGACTGGGGAGAGACCATTCTCGACGAACTCTTAGAGAGCCAAGGACTGAAACGTGGCATTCACTATGATACACAACCTTACATCCGGGATGCGTCAGGAAACATTATCCACACAGAGAGCGGATCTTCTATGCGACCTGATGTCATTTTGCATCTTGACCAGCGACGCGAGGTCATCATCGACTCAAAAGTGTCACTCACAGCATTCATGGATTATTCCAACGCAACAACTGAAGAAGATCGTAAACGATTGCTCAAGGTACACATCGATAGCTTAAAATCGCATGTGAAAGAACTTTCCACCAAAGATTATGCAGCCTACATCCAACCACCCAAGGCACGCATGGACTACGTCATCATGTTCGTCCCCCACTCTGCCGCCCTTTGGACAGCCCTCAATGCACAACCTGACCTTTGGCGGAACGCGATGGCACAAAACGTGTTCATCGCTGACGAGCAGACCCTTTTCGCCGCCCTCCGTATCATCAACCTGACCTGGACACAGATTGCTCAGGCACAAAACCACGAGAAAGTCTATGCCCTCGCCAATGAGATGTTGGAACGTGTCGGACAGTTCATGAAAAAATACCAGGACATCGGTACTGCTCTTGTGCGTGCAACCAAAGCCTATGAAGACGGTGAGCGCAAACTCGCCCCGCAGGGGCAGAGCATCCTGACCACCTGCGCCAAACTCCAAAAACTCGGAGCCAAGCAGAGTGACAAGAATCCTTTGCCACAAATCACCGATATCGATGATATCCCACAACTGGATGCAGAACAGGAGAATTTGAGAGAGAACACCGAGAATGATTCGCAACAGTTCTAACAAAGAAGGATGCAAACATAACAGAAATGAAGGAGGCAGTAACTGCCTCCTTCATTTCTGTTTTCCCTCTCTTATGAGTTAGAACATATTCTTATAATCCTCACAAGGCTTGAAATATGGAATCTTGTGCGCTGGCACAACAACCGATTTGTTTTCCTTGATGAGACGACCCACCTTAGCTGCACGCTCCTTCGTTGTGAAGGTACCGAAGCCACGGAGGAAAATATCCTCACCACCGGCGGTCTTATCCTTGACAATGGCCATCATGGCCTCAATCACTTTGAGAGATTTCTCTCTCTCCACTCCTGTCATTTTGCTGATTTCAGCAACAATTTCTGCTTTAGTCATAGTTTGTATTGATTTTTATTGTTGATTGCCCTTATATATTAATAATGTGTAAACGCCCCGAAGGTTGTTTGAACCCCGAAAACGAATGCAAAGTTAAGACAAATAGTCTAAAAAACAAAAAGATAGCATGTTTTTTTTGTCGTTTCCCGTACTTTTTTCTATTTCTGGCACGTTTTTCCTCTATTTCGTCAAGAGGGAACAGAAAAAAAGTATACTACGATTGCCGCAAATAACGCATCCATGCCATCGGACGACGGTGACGCAAATAGTCCTTGTCACGCTCATTAGCGTATGCCTCCCGTTCAAAACTAATGCTGTAATATGCCTTCTCCACATGGAAGCGGCATTGCACCAACCGCACGAGGAACTCAACCACATACCACAAGTAGAACAGCGCGTAGGTCAACTCCCACTGCTGACAAGTGTGGATGAACTCATGGTTCAGTTCATGAGGTTCCATCTGCCCCCACCTACGCTGCACAAAGATGCATCCAAAAAGGTTGAGTCCGTGGTAGGAGCCAAAGGGGATGAAACGGTTATAGATGACTTTCATGGGGGCAAAGTTAGCGATTTTTTTTCAAAATTGGAGTTTTTTTATGACGTCTAACAGAAGAATCAAGTTTTTTATGTATCTTTGCATACAAAATCTATCACACGAACTTCAAAAAACAAGGACGGGTATGGACTACACAAGGTATTTCAAGAAAAGCGGATGGGCTGCTGCTGGTCGCTATTATGCCATGCATCCGAACAAACTCAAGGAATTGTTCACCTCGGCAAAGAAATATGCCACCAAGGAAGGACTGAAAGCGGTGAAGGACGAGTTTCTTTTCATCTGCCAGTATATCCGCGACGTGTTCACCGGCAATTACAAGGAATACAACTTCCTTAATCTTACCGTTATTGTTGGTGCTCTCGTCTATGTGGTCACGCCAGCCGACTTCATGCCAGACTTCATGCCAGCCATCGGACTTATCGACGATGCCGCCATTCTCGTATGGGCAACACACGAATTTGCCGACGAACTGGATCGCTACCGTTTCTTCCTTGGACGTCGCAAACGCGAGCAGGAGGCTAAAGATGCAGAAGAAAAGGCACTTGAAATCGAGGACATCGAATTTGAAGAAATACCGCCCTACCAGATTAAATAAGTAAAAAAATAAGAAAAACTCAACATGAGCGAACCTATCAAACTCGCCATCTTCGTGACAGGAGGAGGCACCAACTGTGAGAATATCATCCGATTTTTTCAAGACAAACCTGAGGTGGAGATTCCCATTGTTGTCAGCAGTCGTGCCGATGCTTATGCCCTGGTGCGCGCAGAGAACCTCGGTGTTCCCACAGCTGTCATCACTCGACAGCAACTTACCGACGAACCGAGACTTGTCATCCAAACTGTGCGCGGATGTGACTATATCATTCTTGCCGGCTTTCTGCCCAAGATACCCACATACCTGATTGATCAGTTCCCCAATCGAATCATCAACATCCACCCTGCCCTCTTGCCAAAGTTTGGCGGTAAAGGCATGTGGGGGCATCATGTACACGAAGCAGTGAAAGAAGCCGGTGAAACACAAAGTGGCATCACTATCCATTTTGTCAACCCAGAACTTGACGCTGGCGAGCACATTGCCCAGTTCTCTGTTCAGCTCGACCCTACAGACACGCCCGAAGATATTGCCGCTAAAGTGCATGAGTTGGAAATGAAACATTATCCACTCGTTATCGAGCAAGTCATTAAAAGAAATATTGTCTAAACCATACTGACAAACAATCATTTACATATTCCTAGGAAACAAAATGGGAATACTGCATGGAAACATTTTAGGTGCGCGACATCGTGTAATAGAAGTCAGATTGTTCCTAAAATGTTTCCATTATTTTAAAAACACATCCAAAGGGCACATCAACCTCTTAAACAAAAAAATAAATGGGTCATCATTAACCAGAAAGAGATACTATGTTTCCAATTATTATACATAACAACCGCTTCTTTTTGTTTAAAATTACCAAAAATGGAAATAATTTGTCTATAAATACAATAAAAATGAACTTTTTTTGTTTTTTATTGCATTTTTTGTATTATTTATTTGGAAGAAGGAAACAAAACAGGTAACTTTGCATCGTCAAAACAACAAAAAAAAGACAATAAGAAACAACAAAACGACTTAAAAACAAAAAAACAAAATCTCTTCGGAGACTAATTAAAACAACATACAAAACCAAAACTACTTAAAGAAAGGGCAAAGTTATGAAGAAGTTCATCTTAACAGTTTTAGCATTCTTGTCTTTCGGTGCTTACAATAGCATCATGGCTCAGGGTCAGGATGACGCTGCTCAGAGAAATCCAAATCTGAACAACGCTGGCAAGTACACCGGTAACAAGAAAGACGGTAAAATGCACGGAAAAGGCGTGTATGAGTGGAAAAATGGCGACCGCTTCGAAGGTAACTTCGTAAATGGCCAGATTGACGGCTATGGACGTTACTCATGGGTGGATGGCGACATCTATCAGGGTGATTTCAAGGATGGCAAGCAAGATGGTTTCGGTAGCGCATTCTATGCAGATCGTTGCAACACTTACGAAGGTGAGTGGAAAAATGGTAAGCGTAACGGTCATGGCAAACTCACATGGGCCAATGGTGATACATACGAAGGCGAATGGGTAGACGATGTTCGCGTAGGTGAGGGTGTATTCACAGCTGCCAATGGTGACAAATATGTAGGTCACTATGAGAACAACCAGCGCAATGGCTACGGCACATACTATCACAACAACGGTGATGTGTATGCAGGTCAGTGGGTCAACGGCGAGAAAGAAGGTCTTGGCAAGTACACTTATGCAAACGGTAACGTCTATGAAGGCCAGTTCTGCAACTCTTATATTGAAGGTCAAGGAACATTCGTATGGGCTTCAGGTGCAACTTACACTGGACAGTTCAAAGAGGACATGCGTAATGGTGTCGGCACTTACACCACAGCGAGCGGTAAGGTTATCGCAGGTAACTGGAAGGACAATCGCTTCTCTGGCGACGCTAACGCAAGCGTTCTCGCATCAAGATAAAAATCCGGACCATTTTAGCATTAAATCATACATAAGAAATTCACAAAAACCTGTAAATTGTTCCTAATAAAACAATAAAGAGATTTCGATGAGGGCTTACTCCAATATTTTGCCCAAATCTTTGTAAAACAGTAGTAAATAGTAATTCATAACATCCCCAACGGATAAGTCCAAAAATCGGAATAGTTTTTAATGGAAATAGGTAGACTTCCGTTCCTCCCAGGGACTAGTGATAGCCTCTCGAAGGGCGGAAGTCAAATTTTACAGGTATTCCAAATTCAGGCTTTTCATAAAAACAGAGAATACATAAAAATGTTTTAGGTTAAAAGAAATGATTGACATAGACTGAAAAAAATCTGATTTTTTGAAAGAAGCAGAGTTAGGCCCCAAACTAAAGACAGAGTGGTTAATATATAATAATCAGGGAAACAAAAACGGAATTGTCAGCGGACAAGACTGTACGACAGATAAGTAAAATGGTTAGTAAAATGAAATCTGAAATGATTGAGTAATCGATAAGTGTTTTAGGTATTGGAAAGTAGTAGAAAGGTTTTGGTTAGGACGGTTCCTTCTGAAGTAGAAAAGCAGAGAAGTAAGAAGGATAAAGGGATTTGACAAGCCACCAGCAATGTCAAATCCCTTTCATTATGTTTTTTCTGAAATTTCCAGATTTTCCAAATTATCTGGAACAATCACATCATCAACGAGCGCGAGCCTTCACACGCATATCATTCACATAGTCAAGCCCAAAACCACCCCTAAGGATGTAAGCGACGCAAGTATCCCCCTCATACACACGATTGTAGAATTCGAAAGGAGCATCTCGACTGATGACGTGCTCTTTGCCGTGTTCACCTTCATCAAGGAAACGAAACTTCATGACATACTCATCAGTAGTTTCTTCATATTCCGTCACATATTCCTTCTTATGACCAAACACATCCTTACCTTTGCGATGATCCTGACGTATATGCGTGGAGCGATTGTGCCTGTGATGCGTGATGACACATATTCTCTCCACAGGCGACTTATCTTTCGAGAGCGCATAGTTTAAGTTCATGTAGGCGTGGTCGAGACAAACTGCCACCAAAAACAGCAGCAGGATGAAACTCACGATGATGAGCATGGGAAAACGCAATTTCTTGATGAAGATGCACAGGAAACCAGGACAGCAGCACAATCCCATGGCAACAGCTGCCACCGTTGCGATGATGTCGCCAGAATCGTCGAAAGTCACCACGGAGTCTGGTGGTGAAGGAGTGAAAACAAAACAACCCACACCCACGCCGACGAGAATCAGCAAACCAACGAGGCTTTTCTTCAAAAGCCCATCAGATAATTCTTGTATTTGCATAATTTATTGTTTTTTCGTTATATCGATAGGACGTGATGAAATTACGTCATTATTTCTTTATCTAAATCCAGAGCCGCCACCACCAGAATGACCACCACCGCCTGAATAGCTGCTATGTCCGCTGCCACCGCTACTGCTAGAGTAACTGCGTGATGAATGACTATGGTAATCGCTGCTGCTGTAAGACTCACGACGTTTTTCACGCTCATACGCCGTTTCATACATACGTGCTGTGGAGAGAGCACTAGCAAGCGACGTCGTAATGGGCCTGAAATCTTCAACCACTTGATGTGGTGGAATGAGTTCATCCAGTTTTGTTGTGTCGGGTGCCACTTTTTTCATATCTCTGCGCACTTGGTCAGCGATGCCATAGAAGGAAGCGAACACAAGATACTCTTTCCATAGGTTCACCTCCTCAATGTGACGCTCCCCTACCAGCGAGAAGTCCTTCAAATAGTGAACAAAGCCCACCACCTGTTGTACATCGTCTGCCTGCAAGGAGGAATCCTCCTTACGGATATCTGCCATCCGATAAAGCGCATCCGCCATTGGGCGCAATTTTTCCAAGTTCTTCTGCACGTAAGTTTTCAACTCGTCAGGCTGCAATAAGTGGTCACTATCCGCCGCCTTGTAAAGCAGATCCTGTAACATATACTGAATACCGTCATCATGCAACAATCCCTTGTACAGCGCCTCCACCGCACGGCGTCGAGCGCCGTAGAGCAAATAATTGTCAGCAGCATTCTTAGTTTCATCAAGATTGGGTTGCTTTTCTGGCTTCACAGGTTCCTTGATGCGGAAGAGTTGACGCGTCTTGCCATGCTTATCCGTATCGTAGTCGAGCGTGATGCCGCCCTTATAGAACATACGGAGAATGAACGCCTCATACAGATGTTGCACGCTGAAATCGATGCCGTTGATTGGATTATTACCCGAGGCTTTCAATATCTGCATGATGGCAGACAGCACAGCACTTGAACCAAGCAGGTTACCCTGCATAGGCAATTCGCGCCAGTAGGGCAGTTCGTCCCATTTCTTGCCACCCATCATCTGCGTCAGTTTCTCAAATCTCTGCTTCTGCAACTTCTTGAAGTTACGGTCTGCCATGATAGGACCTTTGGCAGCCCAAGCAATGAGTCCTACAATCAGGAGGAAACCTCCTATCAATCCCCAGTTAAATCCACCACCATCATTGTCAGATGACAAGTTTATCTTTCGCAGGATTTTCCCCTCATGACCTGTTCCCACTTCTCCCCCCATTAGCGAACTGCGTGTGGTTCGATCACCGAGTGTATCACCCATCGCCACATCAATATCGTATCCGCTATCCGCCAATGCTGGACGTTTCACCAGTTCCTTGAACGAACCTTCCTTTGTCACGTCGGGATGCAAGATACCCTTTTTCATCTCCATCAAGATGATGACGGCATCGTTATTCCGCATCGGACAACCCTCTTCTGTCCGTGCCCATACAAAGTTACTTGCATGCCCCTTCCATCCGTCATAGCCGAAAGTCCAGATGCGTGCATCCTTCTTCGAAAGCGTATCCACATTCACGATGACATTCACCATCGCAAAGGCAGCAGGCGAATTCTTTGCCTCATAAAAAGAATGGCAGAACCCGTCGTAATCATCGTATGACTTCACCAAATGCGTCAGCGTGTAACTGATATAGTAGCTGCGTTTTCCTGACTTGCCAATACCCCAGCAGAGTTCCACACCCTCTGGAGTGCGATGGTAGCCACATTTATGTGTCTTCTCCTCACGGCTGCGCTCCACATCCCATTCTTCCTCCACCTTAAATTCAACGTCCTCCTCGTCGAACACTTCGAGATCCTTCACCTCGATGTCGCCCATATTGTTGAACGTGATGAAGCCCTCTGTGCCTTGATCACTCATGTGCGCATCCCGACGTTCCGTCACACGGGCACTTCCATCATCCTGCAGTCTGACCAACATAAACACCGAGTCGAGTTGATGTTGTGCAAAAGTGGGAATAGAAAACAGAAGAGTCAGCAGCAGGAATCCAAGATGACCCATAGGTTTCATAAGCCCTAAGTGTACCCTTTTACTCATCATGCTCAAAACAGTTCTGGCATATCACGCTTCTGCTTGCTATCCACCGTCAGATACTCTCTTGCCACGAAATGCAACTGACCAGCCACCATACTGGAAGGCCACTGGCGCACATAGCGGTTGAAGCGCGTAGTTGTATCATTGTAAATCATACGTGCCATGCGCACGTTCTCCTCATACGACTTGATACCTTCCATCGTCTTCTCATACAAACCTGAGGCCTTCAATTCTGGATAAGCCTCGTTCACCGCCATCAGACGACCCAAAATCTCCGAGAATGCGTCCTGCTGGGCATTCACATCAGCAGCCGTACGGATTTCCGCACCACGACGAGCCTCAATGGTCTGCACCAGCGTCTCACTCTCATGCTTGGCATACGACGTAGCAGCCTTTGCCAATGACAGCAGCGCATCCCAACGCGAGTTAAGTTGCACCTCAATCTGGCTCAGAGCATTCTTGCACTTCTCGTCCATATCCACCAGCGTACGTTGCGTCTTGACGTAAGTGATCACACCGATAATAATGATGACTAACACCACCACCATCACAATCAATCCAATTGTTTCCATAATTCCTTCGTTATATGATTAGGTAAGTAAAAATGTCACACCATCAGCGTCTTGGCGATGTAAAGGCAATAGAGAATCAGCAGGATGGCACCCTCGTAGCGCACAATCTTGCGGTGTGTTCTCAAGAACACCATCAGCAATAGTCCGCATCCGAACATCACGATATAGTCGATGGCAAAAGGTCTCCATGCATCCTGAATCGGTGTGATGGCACTGGCCACACCCACTACCGAAAGAATGTTAAATGACACAGAACCGATAATGTTACCCACCGCCATATCCGTTTCACCCTTTCGTGCAGCCATCACCGAAGCGAACAATTCAGGAAGACTCGTACCCACTGCCACCACTGTCAGTCCGATGATACGCTCCATCTCTTCCTTCGCAACGCCGAACTTTTCGCCCAAATCCATCGCAATGGCACTGGAGCCGTCAATCAGCAAGTCTGCCCCCCACACCATCGCAGCAAGTGCACCCACCACATAGAGGATAGCGCGCCACAACGGCATCGATGGAGTCACCACTGTTTCCTCCTGCTTCATCATTTTGCGCGAATCGTTCACCTCCCATGAGATAAAACCCACCAACAGCAGCACCATCACAATACCCATCCATCGTTCTATCGTGCCAAAATAGGCAAAGCCGATGAACAACAGCATGGCGAACAGCATAAAAGGCATATCAATCCGCATCATCTTGCGATGGGACGGCAATGGGCAAATCAATGCAGAAACACCAAGAATCAGAGCGACGTTCGCAATATTCGAACCAGCCACATTACCGATGGCCAAGCCCGACGAGCCAACCCATGCAGCCTGTGTCGATACCAGCAGTTCCGGCATCGATGTGCCGAATCCCACCACCGTGATGCCAATCACCATCGCACTCAATTTGGCACGTTGAGCAATCGCCACCGCACCATCAATCAAGAAATCGCCCCCCTTCATCAGGAGGACGAACCCCAAAATTATATAGAAGATGTTAAGTAGCATTAATCACAAAATCTTTGCGCATGCAAAGTTACAGAGTTTATACTTTCTGTGCAAGTTTTGCCCACGAATTTCGAGGATATAAACAGCGAATGATATAAATAAAACGAATGATTCGTGAAATTCGTAATATTCGCTGACAAGAAAAGAAAGAGGCGACCATGATTAGGCCGCCTCTGCATTGTGTATTATACCTATTATCTTTTTACGACGCGTCGCTTTGCAGATGAGCTAACAGACTTCACAAAGACGGCTTCCGGTGATTCATTTACGCCCAAGGAATTATTATAGTTAATGACAAAGTATTTATATTCACTCGTTGAAACTGTAAATGTTGTGTAATATCTACCATCAGACGAAGTACCTATAGAGCCTTGAGCATTACTATTACCATTATTAACATCATAATAAGATCCACCATCCAAAAGGAAATAGATATACGCGCCACTATTAAAAGAAACTCCTTCAGGGTAAACTTGAGTTATTTGATAAGTTCCAGTCGGAAGCTGACTCAAATCAATCACATCTTTTCTCTCGGTACTATACCACTGACTACCAACATTCTTGCTGCTGAATTGGATTTCAGTTCCAAAATCATCATTATTCACGACAACTGTTTGTTCATTCACCGTTAATGTACATGTCTTCACGTCGCTTGCATAGTAGTTGTCATCTGCCGCCTGAGAAATCTCTACAATCAGAGTACCAGGTTTATTGGGGCGGAAATAACAATGTGCATTAGAGGCGACTGTCTGACCTGCACCATTTACCGTCCATGGATTCATGTTTATAACATAATTCTGAACATTCTCATCGTTGTATATCACCCGATAAGTAATATTACCTGTACTGCTGGTTGTCAACAGACTCCTCAAATCAATACCCTCATCATTATCTGAAGTAGGCACTGTCGTGCTGGCATTCTGTTGGACGTTCAGGTTGGACGCCTGCTTCTGTACTTCCGCTGCCGTCACGTTGATGGTGAAAGTCGCGCTTGCTGACTGATAATAGCCATCGGGATCGAAGTTGACCGTGATAGTCTCCTTCTTGCCGCTGACATTACCTGCCTTGATCACGAGGATACCACCGTTAATTGTGGCTGTACTACCCGACCCATTGTTTGTGATGCCAGCAGTGATGGTAGCAATGGACGCATGCTGGTAGGACAATTGCACCTGAAGCTCGCTGTTTGCCTGTATGTCTATTTCCTGATTAGCAAGGTTTGTAAAGGTATTTGTCACATAATCATATTGCGTCAGACTGAACCCTGTATCTCCATAAATGTTAACAGGCACCTCCAAAACTTTCTGCCCGTCAGGATCATCGAGCTTCACTTTCACAATCACCTGCTGACCACCAATTTCCGCCTTCATCTCAGTCTTTGAGTCACCCACATGTGTGATGTCTGAAGCATCATCTGTCGTGCAGTACACATCATTAGGATAAGTGGTAACAATGTAGTTGAGCATATCGAAGGTTTGACCCGCGTTCACATCAATCTCGGTCACGCCATCCTTGAGCATGAGAGAATAAATGGGTGCCTCACGCACAGGATACTTTGCAGGAATATCGCTGATGAAAGACCTATCGATATTCGGATCTTGCGATGCTTCTATTTCTTCTTCATCCATAGGTTCTGGCTGCACAGCACCAGCAAATCTTGCAGCGATGGCCTTCGTCGAAACAATCTTCGAAGGATTGGGGTTAGCATACCAGTTCGTTTTGTCGCTATGATCAGCCACCCAATACTTGAAATCGTCGTATGCAAGTGCAATATTCGTCAATTCACCAGGCCATGCCCACACACTGGTCGTCTTCTTTCCTTCCTCAGGCACATTTGCAAGCGTGAAAGAGAATGGTACACAGATGATGTAAGGTGCCTCTCCCTTTTGTGGAGCATTCACCGTCGTTGCATCGCTGAAAGCATCAGGATTGTTGGGATTCACTGGCTCTGCACCTGAAGGCAACACCTTGATGGTGAAACCACCCATATTGTTATCCAAGCTGATATTCTCAGAAAGAGACCAATCGCTACCTACAGTCACTTTCACCCTTGTGTCAGATGGCTGTGCATCACCGCTCATATTTCTGATACTATATTTACCACTAATCGTTTGGGGAGCGCCCAACAACTGGTGGATTTCACCGATACAAGTCTGTCCAAAGAAAAGATAGGATGCCAAAGTACCACCTGCAGCCAATGGCGTAACGTAAGCATACTGATCGCCTGCCTCATGTTCCACTCTCACGACCACGTCGTTGTAGTCAATATCGAAACCGCCACCGAGGTCCTCACCTGCCAGAATCCATGAAGTTGGCTTTGCCTTATCAAGTCTCTTGATGGGCACACCCACATCAAGGCCCTGAGACACCTTGATAATCCAGTCATTGAAAATCCAGTCACGTCTCACGTCCATATTCTTGTTGGCAGTCTGAGTTTCAGGCTTCTCTGCCAAAAAGTCAAAACCAAGATAGAGCCCCGACTTCTTTTCGCCATTCTCCTCCCATGTGACTTCCTTCATGATGTAAGTAGGCTGATATTGGTTACTTGTAGAATTGTGATACATGAACTGCTTCACCCAAACAACGTCATTTCCATCGGGATCTTTCACCGTCTCTGTCGGGCAGTTCGTCGGGTCAATGCCACGCATCATCGTCATACCGATGTAGGGATTCTCGTGGTTGGTGTCACTATCATCGTATCCGTTTGCAGTCTGGGTTCCGCTGTTGAAATCATTTACATGAATGTAGCCACCATCATACTCCTTGGCAGACTCTGGCGCCGAATCGTCCCACATCATCAGGCGGTTCATATAATCACTCGCCGTAACATACACCTGGTTAAAGCCATCATAATAACTGCTCGTACCCTTATGCACCTGCTGCACAAACATTTGGCTCCAAGGCACCAGCACATTGTTGTACGCTCCATAGTGAGGTTGGCTGAAAGCTGCCACCACCGCATTGTACTCCGCCTCTGTGATGTTGGCAGGCACCACATAGTCCCTTGCCCACATGTTGCGGTTCACGTACTCACCACCACGAGTTCCCTGAGCCTCGCCCTCCATAGAAGTCATGTCGTCGAAGTTGACCGTACCGCCCACAAAAGCGCGAAGTGCTACGTCACCGTCGCTCACCACGATGTTCTTTGTCTTTTCAATCACATCGAACTCCAGTTTGCGAGTGCCCGAGATATTCTTAAAGGCACCCACCTGCACATACTGTCCATCCTTCTCCGTATAGACGTTCACGTCCTTCAGTTCCGTAGTAATCACGGTCACACTGGCACGTTCAGCCAAGTTCCAGTCCTGTTCCTTGTCGAACGAACCGAATTGGTTGGTGAAATCGGATTGGAATTTGATCACCTTCTCGGTGAATCCATTGTCATAATCGCTACAACCCACAAGGGTTACCATTGCCACCACCAGTGACAAAATAATGGAAAGGTTTCTTTGAGTTTTCATATTGATCTGGTTAATTGGTTATTACTCAAAATGAATTATTTAAGGTTCGTACACGTATGCGCGTACATAAGAATGGGCAAATATAGGAAGTTCTTGGGAAACGTGCAAGAAAAAAACAAAAAAAATTAAAAAAAGATGAAAAAAAGCAATAAGCGTTCCTTATTTTCCAATAACCCTGCCTTATTTTCAAATAACCCAGCCTTATTTTCCAATAAGCGTCCCTTATTGAGAAATAACCGTCCCTTATTGACACAAAGAGGGGCGACCTTGACCAGTCGCCCCTCCTCTCCATTAAAAACTATAGAAATGTTGAATACGTTAATTCTTACTTAATTAGTTGGCATTATTCTGACTTTCCCTTTCAAAGGTAATTGCAGTAGAACCACCTGATGCTCCTGCGTTTGCATCCACTCTCATATCTCCTGCACCATCTATATAATAGCCAAGGAAACGCTCAGATGCATTGTAACGGTGAATTCTACCATCAGGAAGGAGCATGAATCTTGACATTTTATCAGGTGAGTCAAGCCATTTAGCATAGAATCCGCTACCGTTCTCTACAGAAAGATACTTATTATTGCCGAGATTCTTCAAGTAATAGTAGTCACCCACACCTGAAGGTTCAAGCAACCATTTACCTGACGAGCCCCAAATGCCCTCCCTCAATACAAGTTTATTAACAACATTTTGGTCATTATCTTTCTCTTTCCAAGCAAGATAATATGTATTTCCATTTACCACACACTTCAATGCTTCAGGCTGGTACACCCTAAGCGTGAATGATGTCGAACCCGCCTCATATGGGGTGATCCATGATTGCGATGCATCATAATTAACAGCGGCTTGAGTGACTGTGATTGTATATAGACCAGCCTCGGTTGGTGTGTAGTCATACTGGTTATTTGCTGTTATATCAGGTGTAGTACCTGGCGTGTATGGAGAGATTGTCCAAGTGATTGCACCAGAAGAAACTACATTATCCAGATTATTACGCAAGCTAACACCTTGACCCAACATAATAGTCAATGGTCCCTTGTTGGTAATTGGATTGGGCTTTGGTGTATGGTCATCATTACCGCCACCATTACCACCTTGCATATCCTCTGTCGACAAAATTAATGGACTGACAATCATATTGTCGTTTGTCACATTCATGTACCAATACTTGTTCTCTTGTTTAGAAGCATCGCTTACCCATGCGCCGAAGCCACTATAGGCACCGCCTGTAGAACCATGATACTTACCACTATTATCATACACAGCGGAACAAATGGTATTCAATTCCAATGGCCATGACCACACATGGGTGCTTCTTTTACCTGCTACAGGGGAGTTTTCCACCTGATAGGTGTATGGCAAACAGAGGATATAAGGTGGAGCTCCCTTGTCTGGAGCAGGAATAACATTGCCTGCTGCTGCTATAATAGAATTCGTCGCCGAAGTGGTGAAGATACCACCTTCTGCAATCTGTTCAGTCGATGGCGCAGCGGTACCACTCTTCAATGTACGGATTTGGAATCCACCCATATTGGTGTCTTCATTACCATAATTTCCTTCACTTCCCTGATGGAACTGGTCTGCCTGATAATATGCCATCGTCCAGTTCTTGCTGACCTGAATCGTCACAGTGTTTCCGTTCTTCTCTGCACGGTTCGTTCCTCCAGCATAACCCACATTGATTGGAGTATAAGCACCACTGACTTCTGGAGCTACATTAAAGAGTTGATGAATTTCGCCGAGACACTGATCTGGTGCATTGCTGACTGTCGGGTCACGGAAGAAGATATAGGAAGCAAGCGTACCACCTGCAGCCATTGCCGTCACACTGGCGAATTCCTGTCCGCTGAGGTGTTCCACCTTGAAGATTACATCGTTGTAGTCGGTATCGAACGAACCACCCAAGTCCTCGCAGACAAGCAACCAAGTACCACCCGGTGTTGGGTCTTCATTAAAAATTGTAGGCTTACATCCGTCAAAGGCAAACACCACATCGTTCAGGTCAAAGTCGCTCTGATGGTAAACATTTGGCCAGTCTTCGAAACCGAGGAACATCTGGTTACCCACATGAAAAGTAGACGCATAACAAGGATTCATGCCTTCCACGTCTGTCACGGTTCCTGTACCATTGTCCGTCACACCGCAACCCACCATACCTGGATTATTCAATTCACTCTGAGAATAGAAGGTGTAGCTGCCGCTACTATCTGATTTTTTCAGATACATACCGAACATTGTGCCTTCAGGAATATTCACCATGATACCCTGTCCACGAACCATGAAGCCGCGACCTTTTGTATAGATCTCCGAACAGAAATTCTGGTCATAATTTTGCCAGGTAGGATCGGATTCAGGACCCAAAAGGAACATTTCAGAGATCTCCACATCGCCGAGAACCTGATTTTCCACAGCGTCACTAAAAAATTCCCCATTACTTGAACCATCACCACCAGAAAGGCAGATCTCACGACAATCAGTCGTGTATTCAGAAGGGATGTCAGATAAATCGATTATCACAGTACCCGTTTTTTGAGTAATTCGTACAGGATAATTCTGATAGCCTTTATCAACACCATCCTCTATTTTTTTCTGGTTATTATAAAATAATACACGGTACTGATCTGTTTTCCCCTTCATTTCTCCAGTAATAACCAATTGTTTATAGCCCTGCTCAATAAGATTACCTGTTGGCAAGTTGAGATTACCTACTTGGTTATAAGTGCGATCCGTCCACGTAAAAACATTGAAATCATACCATACCGTAGCGTTGCCACTAGCATGAGAAGCGGCATATGCGTCATTAGTCTGATGCCAATTATTAAATATCTTGCCATTAGCACCAGCAGACGCTTTCTTTCCCAGTGCATACTGGAATTCATCACCAGCCTTGATGGTGTAGAGATCCACTTCTTGACGGACATTATTATTATCATAATAATAAATACCGATGGTATTGTTAGAACTGGTCTCCCAATAGTATGGATAGACAATAAATGTACCGTTTGATTTGTATGTGAAGTCGTGGGTCACCTTATTAAGGTTAGTGTAGTTCTGACGCCAACCAATCTCTGGAATCACTTGCTTCATTGCAGTATAATCCGCAGAAGTGGCTTCCTTATACATAGGATAAGTCACACCATTCTCTGGAAGAGTGAATCCTTCGGGGTCGTCGATTTTGGTGATTTTCACCACATCATTGCCGCCATAAGTGGTACGTGTGCTACCAAAGGTCACCACACCACCGGGAACCGTTTCCTCTGCTGTCAGACCGTCAGTAACCATAATTTTTGTGGTACCCTCGACCATGTCAAAGCCCAACATCTGGGTACCACTGATGCCCTCGTAATCACCAACAATCACGTATTCATCACCACGCAAGGCATAGATTTTTACTCGCGACTCCTTCGAAGTGGAGACGGTTACTGTACCACGTTCAGCGAGGTTCCAGTCTTGCTCTGGGTCGATGTCGCCATAAGCCTTACGGAATTCTTCCGCAAACTTGATAGCACTCTCAGTGTAGCCATTGTCATAATCGCTACAGCTTGCCACGCTCAGCGACAAAATCGCTGCAGGCACGAAGAATGAAAGTAAGCTCTTTAATTTCATCGTATTCTTCATATTTCGTTATTATTTATTTGTTTCCAATTTTGTATATCAACTAACATCACACCTAATTTCACGCGACATGCGTGCGTTATATAACGTGCAAATGTAGGGGTTTTTCTTCTTACACGCAAAAAAAACTTAAAAAAAATTCCTTTTTGACTCATTTTTTTCGCTTTTGCCACATAAATAGCACAAAAACAAAGAAATTAGAAGAGGCGAACAGAACATCGGTTTGTTCTATCCGCCCCCTTTTTGAAGTTTTATGTTCAGGTTACTTCACCAACACCAGCTTGCCGGATTTGGTGACTGCAATACCCTTGTAACTTGCATCAATGGGCTGGCCCATGAGGTTGAAGGCAGGCACGTCTGCTGCAGCATCTGCAGGAGCATTGATTTCCTTCACATCTGTGAGCACTTCCTGTACTTCGTCTGCCTTGTAGCGGCCACATATATACACCTTCACACCCTTTTCTTTCGAAGCCTTACGGTAGATGTAACCGTTGACTGCGGTCTTGATGCCCACGAGGTCTTCAAGCGTCTGAGTCTTGGACTTATCTGTCATCACATTGCCGCTGTTCGCGTCAATCAGCATCGTTCCTATTGACATAGAGGCCATCAAGTTACCACCTTCGAACGCCAATGCCAAACCATTCGTTTCCTGTTCAACAGGAGGAACCAATGTCCAGTTCACGGAACCATCTGCCTTATTCAGCGAAGTCAAGAATGCGGTATTCCAATACGTATAACGTTCGTCTTCACCATTTGCCGCAGGAATGAACGCACCAGAGGTCTTTGAGTTGTCGAATGGAAGTTCTCCATAGAAGGTTCCACCAATAAATAGTTTGTCACCTTCTGCCACCAAAATGGACTTGGGAGCTCCACCCTTCTTGTCACCTCTGTAACCATCAAAGCGCTTCACACTCGTATTGTTGTTGGTGATAGTAGCAAGGACATACTGCTGCTTTCCATAATCAACACTTATATTCTCAGTAGCAGAGGCTGTAGTCAGTGTCAAGTCTCCCGCCATCACAAAGAATCCTAAATAGATAGTACCTTCATCGATCACAAAATCAACACCTTCAGGAGAATAATCGCCTGCTGCAACCACATCAGTCATCTGAACGTTGGCAACGCTGGTTGGACTCGAAAGATCACTCTTGGCAAGAGAGAAAATGCCTTGGCTCAGATTATCCGTGTACATCATACCCCACTGGTCTGCATAACTGCCTTTCCAACCCAGTTCAGCCACATCACCAGTATAGAGAGCTGATACATAGACTCTACCTCCGTATTCATGAATTGCGGTAGGCGTGATTTCTATCGGATCCCATGCTTGATAAAGAGGTGATTCTACCCCCATGTCCCAAGGGTCACCCACTTGAGAAGCGATATCTTCATTCACTTCCGACGTAAGAGTCTTCACCGCCTCCACCTTACCATCTTTGCTCACTTTGATGACATATGCAGTATATTTATCATCATTATTCTCAACGACTTGTGTTGAGCCATCGGCTGAAACAATGGTCACTTTATCCATGAATGTACCAGCAGCATAGAGTGTGCCATCGAACTCAGCAGTCATCGCAGTTACGAGAGCAGCACCTTCAAGAGCCACAGCCCACTGTTCCTTACCCTGATTGTTGTACTTCAAAATGGCTGTAGAAAGCATTCCCTCTGTGTCAGGCAACGACTTGCCAGCAAAACTAAATGGTTGGTCGAATGTTGTGGAAGCATAGACAGAGCCATCAAGAGCCACAGCCGTATGTAATCCCTTCAGATTCTTGTCAACAGAAGAACCTTCATCAGTAACAGGAACAACTGGCTCGATAGTCTTCGTCCAGTGACCGAAGGAATCACCATCATCGTCACCACCAGGATTATCGCCACCATCCATGTTCATAGATACAATGGTGACAGTATTGTCATTCACCATTGCAATGACGGCATATTCATTGTTGTAAGCGTCGCCATCAGCAACCAGCATATCCATCAATTCGAATTTACCTGTAGCTGTTTCAACAGAGACCAATCCCTTGTCGGTTGCCAGTTTAATTTCATCGCCAATCACCACCATCGCTTTAGGTTTCACGGCTCCAGCCTCCGCAGGAGAAGTCATCACCCAATCAGCATCCATCTCGATCAAATCAAGGGCACCCAAGAAGGTGGTAGGAATGTTGTTCGTCACATCTCGATCAAGCGCAAAGTTGCCATAGAATGAGCCTGCAAGGTAAACCTTTCCATTCTCCAGGACAGGGCGCAGAAAATCATAATCACCAGGCGAAGCATAGTAGTCATTGGCATCTGCAGGGAACACCAGGGTCTTCAGATCATTGGTAATCAAAGCAAACACCATAGGATGTGCAATATCATCTCCGTCATATTCCCAATCTGTAAAGTCCTTTGTACCCTTCGAAGTGGTCAATGTAAGTTTTCCATTACCGATGAAACACACGCCCACCATACTGGGAGTCACCATAAAATTAATGGCATCAACACCATAAAGGTGGTCGCAAACCTCCTCTGTTGCCTTCACGTTGGCAACGCTTGTCGCGCCAGACAAGTCGCTCTTGTTCAGCATAAAGACACCTGCAGCCTGCGTATCCACATACATACCGAAGTCTTCATTAAAGAAGTAGCAACCTTCCCATCCAAGGCTAGGCACGTCGCCCGAATAGAAAGCAGACACATACACTTTATCACCGTTCACCTGGATATTATTGGGCGTCATGGAGATAGGATCCCATCCTGGGTAGAGGTTCATTATTTCGCCCCAGACTTCACCAGTTGCCGCTGCAGTGGTCGCATCGGTTTCGGGGGTGAAAGCCTGCACAGCCTCAATCTTACCATCCTTGCTAATCTTAACAACAAAAGTGGAGATGTTGAATCCATCATTGTTCACTGTCTTTGTGCTAGCATCTGCTCCTGTGAAAACTGTTTCTTCCACGAATTCGCCTGCAGCATAGAGTGTTCCATCCGCCTCAGCGGTCATCGTCTTTACCAGGGCATCACCCTCAATGGTCACACTCCATTTTTCATTTCCATTTTCATCATATTTCAGAATTACAGAGGAGGTGGCTATTTCAGGAGCAGGTATCGTCTTGCTACCAAAAGAGAACGCTGCATCCCATTTACTTGACACATATACAGAGCCGTCACCAGCCTGTGCCAGATGTACTTCGCCCATCGCTATTGCATCTGCTACAGGACTGAAGGTTTTCTGCCATTTACCCATACCGCCTTCATCTTCGGCATAGAGGTTGACAGCAGCCAACATGGCTACCATCCACATAAGTAATAATTTCTTCATAATCATTAGTTTTAAAAGTTAATAATTTGGTTGTCTATAGTATCATTTTGTCTCCCATCTTTCTATTTGAGGGTTAGCCTCCACTGCTTCTGTGGGGAAGCGCATCGTGTATTTCTCAGGAGTAAGAGTGAACGTCTCATCATCGTAGGTACGGGTGAGGGTTGGTTGCGTAGTGCGCCGCAGGTCGTACCAACGATGACCTTCGAATGCAAGTTCACGGGCACGCTCGTCAAGGATTTCAGCGATGAGGTCATCTTGTGTCATTGATGTAATGAGTTCCAATTCAGCTTGTAAAGCTGAAGCATTGAGACGCTTCTGGAGCAAAGGTGTGAGATAGGTGTCAATAGCCTCTGTCGTCTGCCCCAGACGTGCTGCACACTCGGCTGCCGTCAGATAAGCTTCAGCCGAACGGAATGAACATGAATACACATCGTCCCCACCCTTCTGCAAGCTGTAGGTGGAAGAGGTGACACGCTTGTAGAATTTCGTACGTCGTTGGTCACCAGTACGATAGATATTCACGAAAGCGGGGTCAGGCATATTGATAACTGTAAAAAGGTTACTACTGAACTTCTCCAGCGCCACAATGCTCTCCACCGATTTATAACTGTTAGGCAATGTGGTGGAGGTGTTCATGTCCTCCAAATCACCATGTGCTTCAATGACCGCCTTAGCAGCATCAAGTGCTTGCTGCCACTCACCCATATATAAATATGTACGTGCGCGGAGAGCTTGAGCAGAAATCTTGTTGAAACGGTAGTTCTCGCCTGCCTTCCATGTCTCAATCGTCAGGTATTTCTCCGCCTCGTCAATGTCAGCAAGTACCTGCTGGTAGATGGCCTCAACACTGCTACTGCCAAGTACAGCATTGACATCAGCCGTAAGTTGCATGGGGACACCTCGTGTAATAGCTGGTTGACAATGCGTATAGGGCTCTGCATAGAGGTTGACAAGGAGAAAATGGGCATAGGCACGAAGCATGTAACTCTCACCCACAAGTTGATTCACCTCGTCACGCGTGGCATTGGAAATCTCTCCACGATGCTCGATGACGTAGTTGGCGATATAGATTGTGTGATAATAGTTGCGCCAAGAAAAGTAACTGGTGGTGGGTGACGGATTTTCATCTTTCCAACGCCAAAGATCGAGATAAGCATCAAGATCCGTGGAGGAGGATTTCCTCTTATCCATCAGCAGTTCATCCGTACGCAAAACAGTCATGTATCTATCCTTGGGGAAATACTTATACTCATAAGTAAGCAAGGCGCGATACTCCTCACCCGTCTTGGCAATGACCTTGCCTGTAGGGGTAACATCAAGGAAATCGTTGCAGGAAGTAAGCGTGAAGACTGCTACGAGAAGGAGAGAAGGTATGATATTTCTTAGTTTCATTGTTCTTGTTATTTTAATGCTTATAAGTCTTCTTTAAAAATTCACGTTCACCCCAAAGATGAAGCTCTTGGGGACAGGTTGTGCGTAAGGGTTGCCCATCGTTTCTGGGTCGAGGTAGTTGTGGTAGCTCGAGCCGAAGACGAGGAGGTTGCGCCCTTCAAGAGAGACACTGGCTGAAGTGATGCCAATGGGCTGGAGCACCTTCTTGGGAATACGGTAGCCAAGACGAACAGACTGCAAGCGGCAATAGTTTCGGTTACGCACCCATATATCAAGCATAGAGTATGTCTGATACTCGGAGAAGTGAGTGTAAGCAGACGCACGTTCAGGTGTGCTGACCATCAGACCTGCCATCGTGGCAGTTGGATTATCGGTTGTCCAACGATTGAGGATGTCGTGGTTGGTATTCAATCCCCGATCATAATAGGTTGGTGAGTAACTGGGTTGCACACGCACCTTCATACCGAGGTTGAACATGAAATTGAGGGAAAGTTGCCAATCCTTGTACTCGAAGTTATTGATGAAACCACCCGACACCTTCGGTTCGTCTGTACCGATATAGGTGTAGAGGTCTCGCTGCTCTTCAGCAGTTAGGGCAGATGCACCGAAGCGGTTGAGTTTGAAGAACTCTTCAGCTGTCTGCACCGTACCATCCTTGGCACGGAAGAGTGGATAGCCGTCGGAATCGATACCAGCGGTACGATAGGCAAAGATGGCTCCTACCGGATAACCTTCACGCCCTGGATAAGTGGAATTCTCCGCTACGGTCTCATTCAGGATTTTGTTCTTATTGAATCCGAGATTCAAACTTGTCGTCCACGTGAAGTCCTTGGTGGATATGTTACGGGTGTTGAGGGCAAACTCCCATCCCTTATTCTCCATGGATGCCCAGTTGATGGTCGTCATAGCAAAACCTGTTTCCAAAGGCAACTGCCGTGAAGAAATCAGGTCTGTTGAACGACGGTAATAGTAATCGACAGTGAGTCGAATCCGGTTGTGGAGAAATGCCATATCAAGACCAACGTTCACGTTCCTGGTCTTCTCCCATTTGAGGTTGGGATTGGGCGCCGTCTCTGCAGAAATAACGGTTTCGATATTGCCTGGCAGGACCGTGGTCTTGTTGAACGTACCGATGAGATATGGTGAGGTGTTCTTATCGATGTTTCCCTGCAAACCATAGGAGGCGCGGAGATTGAGTTCGTCAAGCCACTTGGCATTCTCCATGAATTTCTCCTCCCCCACTCTCCAAAGTCCACTGAAAGAATAAAGGGGCAAATAACGATATTTCTTCGCAACACCAAAAACATCACTACCGTCGAAACGGACGGAGCCGCCCAACGTATAACGATGATTGTAAGTATAGGAGCCTGTGGCAAACCAGGAAACATAAGCATTCTCCTGATGGCCCTCTTCATAGAGCGGATAACGCTGACCTATGCTTTCTGAAGGGAAAAGGACTGGTTGTGTCGTCAGCGTACGAGCGTCGTAACCGTAAGCAGTGGAGGTGACGATACGTGTCTCCACATGACGCACCTCTGTACCACCCATCAGTTCCACGTCATGCTTCTCTGCAAACCGCTGATTCCATTCGAGCATCGCCTTCCAAGTCCACTGATCGGTGTGTCCCTCAGTGTTCTTGTTCATACCGCCGTCAGGGAAGATGCTCTGACGCACGCCCTCAACCATATAGGTGGCGTATGCCTTCGCCTTGCGCATAGCGTATGAGTCGTGACCAGCATAACGGGTCAGCGTGTAGTTGTCATGCTGCAAACCATATTGAGAAGTAAGCTTCAAATGTTGGTTGAATTTCAGTTCGGCATCGAAAATCGCCATCACAGCACGATCCTTTCGTTGTTTGGAAGTGTTGGCACGTTCCTCAAAGATATTGAAGTCTGGCACTTCGTTCTCCCTTCCCTGCACGTTGGTGTCATAGTTGTAATAGCCGTCTGCATCGTAGGGCTCAAAGTAAGGGTTCGCCATACGCGAATAATAAATTGGATTGGTGAAACCGCCCGTATCGGTCATGTAACTCTTCTGCTTACGCTGATTGGCAAAGAGAGAGGCACCAATCTTAAGCATCTTATTTAAACGGAAATCAGTCTTCAACGTGATATTGAATCGGTTGTTCTCTACACCCTTCACAATACCCTGCTCATCATAATAACCCGCAGAAACGTAATAGTGAGCCTTGTCGGAACCGCCACTGACACTGGCGTTGTACTCTTGGTTGAGGACATTGCGGAAGAGAATATCATTCCAGTTGGTGTTGATAGTACGAAGTCGGTTGATACGTTGCTGAGCTTGTGTAGAAAGAGCATCCCAACCACCATTCTTATAGGTGTTGTACTCACCCAACTCGTCAAGAATGTTTGCCACCCCACCCTTATGTTCACGATATGTATAGCCACTCTGCAAGAGTCCTAACTCAAGATCCACCTTCTCGCTGGCATTGAGCAAATTGAGACGGTCAATATTGGCACGGGGACTGTAAGTGTATTTGGCAGAGAAATTCACAACAGGACGTCCCATCTTACCCTTCTTGGTCGTGATGACAATGACACCGTTGGCGGCACGAGCACCATAGATAGCGGTGGCGGCAGCATCCTTCAACACGGTAATATTGTCGATATCAGCTGGATTGAGACCTGCAATACTGGTCTGGTAGATGTCATCGATATCATTGAGATTGTCAATAGCCGGAATCTCATTCCCCTCCATCGGGATGCCGTCAAGCACCCAAAGAGGCTCTTGTACACCGTTAATGGAGGCAGTACCACGAATGCGTATCTTAGCAGGAGCACCAGGCGCACCTGTCGCTGAAACGGAGGAAAGACCTGCCACCTGGCCTGCCAGTGCCTGGTCAATGTTCTTAATGGCACCGACCGTCTCATCACTGATTTTCACCTCGGAAACAGCAGCGGTAAGTTTACGGCGGTCTATCTGTTGATAACCTGTAACCACCACTTCGCCAAGACCTTTCGATGCACTGTAGAGGGTCACATCATATTTATTCTGGTTTGGCTTCAATACAATGGTTTTCGGTTCATACCCCATGTAACTGACAGTGAGTTTCTGGATGGAAGCAAGAACTGTCAACGTGAAGTGCCCGTTCATATCAGTCACGGTTCCTTTGGTACTTCCTTCGCCAACAGTTATATTGGCACCAATGAGAGGTTCGCCTTTGAACTCGCCGTCCATCACGATACCTGTGATTGTGCGTTCCTGAGCCATCACCGAACTGGTGATGAGGAGAAGCATCAACAGAATGATTGTGAATCTTTTCATATTGATTTCGTTTCTTTATTATTTATTATTTACTTAGGCCGAGCGCCGTTTGAATACGAAGCACCATATCGTCGTAGTGCATCTGAGTGGCGGTATCACCGGTGTTCGCCTTACTTTTGCAAAGGCGAAGGATGCGAAGCAGTTCGCCACGCTTCAAGCTAATAGCATCGGAAGTGCGAGAAACTTGTTTCATGGTGATGTCAAGAGTGCGAGGAGCAGAAGAATCCAAATTCGATTCATCCATCAAGCTCTTATTGATTTTCACACCCTCGCTTTCAGCAGCAGCAGTGATGAGAGCATCAAGAAGACTCTTTTGAAGGCTACGCTCCATGACGTTGAGTTTCTGGCCTGCAATAGTCTTGCGGAAGAGGGATTGATGAACCATATCCATCATCTCAACAGCCGTGAATGCCTGATCACCATTCCCCCATTCGTTCTGATACATACGCACTAGACGTTCGTTGGAGAAGAGATCCCAAAGAATGTAGTTCTGCTGGTTCTTCAGCAACATGGCTGGTTCCTGTTCTGTGGTGCCGTTAGGAGTTTCACGCAAAGGATAAATCTGCTTGGAAAGGCTTGTACCAAAGAGCCAAGGCTGATAACTGAGCACATTATCAATAAGGAACTGAACAGATGCTTTCTGACGGGCTTTTTCCACATAAGTGTAAGCCTGACGTCCAGAGTTGAGCCACTGAATATTGGGGCGTTCCATGTAGATACCACCAATATTTGCCATCACGTGATAAAGGTAGAGGCCCCATTGAAAGATGACAGCAGAATATAGTTTGGCAGCCTCATCATAGTTCTGGTCAGGATCACCATTGAGCGTCCAACTCACGAGGTTAGGCATGACACGCTTCAAATTTTCGACACCCAACGTAGCAGATTTGATGGGGTCGTCACCCAAATCTTCAGAGAGAGCACGTGGATCGATGGCAGTGCGCTTATCCTGAGTTTCGCTGTAGCGGTATTCCTTGCTGTCGTGACGAGCCAAGAAGTCAGCAAGCACCTTCTTCTCATCGGTACCAGCAGGGAACCAGCGGTAACCCCACTCAATCGCCATCAAATCGTAAGGACCGATGTTAGGCGACATGACCTTCACACCATCGCCTGGCTGGGCGATGTAATTAAAGCGTGCATAGTCCATGATGCTCGCAGAGGTTCCCCCCACCCTGTTGGTAAAAGTAGCGGAACGGAGTGAGTCAGTCGGATAAGCCGCAGAAGCTATCATATTGTGACGGAGTCCGAGGGAGTGACCCACCTCATGGCAGGCAACAAAGCGAACGGCATCGCCAATAAGTTCATCCGGCAAAGTCAATGTACGCGCCCTTGGATCGGTGGCTCCTGTCTGCACTACAATCCACTCACTGATAAGCGACTGTACATTATGCCACCAAATAATATCCGCCTCCAAAATCTCTCCTGTACGGGGATCGAGCGTGGAAGGTCCCATCGCATTGGCCTTCTCAGAAGCTGCATAGGTGAGAACTGAAAAACGCATATCATCACCTTCAATGTCAAGCGTATCATCAGGCACAATCACACGAATCGCATTCTTAAAGCCAGCCCGTTCAAAAGCTTGGTTCCAATCAAGAATTCCCTTTGTGATGTATGGTCGCAAGTGTTCTGGCACAGCACCACCTACATAGAACGTGATGGGCTGTCGAGGCTCGACCAGTTCACCACGCATATAAGCAAGCGTGTCAGAGGGTTCAAGTCGCCAACGGGTAATGTAATTGGCATGCTCTACATGCTGCTGATGATCGCCATAGATAAGAGCTGGTGTGGAAAAATAGCCCACTCGCCAATCCTCACGACGAGTACGCATCGGCTCGTCGGGCAGTAACATGATGGCAGTGCTGACCACAACGGTGAGGTTCACTTTCGAGTTGCCTTCATTGATGGTTGTGGTCAGTTCGGAAAGCGCAACCACACTACGCTCATAACTCTTTACCGATATGATGCGAGAGAGTTCGGAAACAGGTGAGGTGCCGATATTGATTTCGTTAAACACATCGTTCAACACATTCTTCTTGCCGTTGAAGAAATCATTGACCTTGAAGAGGACTGTGGAAGAGTCGTTTGACACAGCTTCCACCTTCAACGTGGCGATGATGGGATCCACATAATTATCAGCCACCGACCGTTCCAAATACGAACCTTTCGGTGCCTCAGGGGTAACACGCTGCTGACGCATCTTCACCAGCTTCGCTTTCTTATCCCATTCGAAGCGTACCATCTGGTTCTCGTAATTGACACCCTTATTAGCTGCAGACTCGTTAAGTTCCGATGGCACCTGCTGCAACTTGTTCGATACAAGGAATGGCTTGCCCATCAAGTTTACAGGCAGTTCAAGCAAGACGGTGTCACCTTTCTCCACTACATTCATCACACCTTTCATCTGTACGGTATCACGCCCTGTCAGCGTCTTGTAGCGCGAAGGAGGAGGTGCAGTTTCGGTCTTATTCTTCTTTGATTTCTTACCTCGAAGCAGCATGTCAGTGGCGGCATCAGCACTACCTGACAACAATGCCATCATCAACCCGAAAGTCAGTATTCTTTTCAGTGTCATATTCCAGTTCTTCATTGCCGTTAACAATATGTTGGGGCAAAGTTACGGCAAAAGTTCCATTTCTCCAAACAAAAATCGAATTATTTACATCATTCCTGCTCCGGCTCGCTGGTTTGACGAAGGAACTTACCGTCAAGTGAATAGGCCTTGTTGACCGTATAGCGTCCGTAGTCGGGAGCTGGATAATATCCATAGGAGGCTGCGATGATTTCACCCTTGTCCATATCAATCTCCTGTACACCTTCTGTTGATGGAAGTTGGACGGCTGTGCGCTTATCGAGGTCAACAATATAAGTCCATGTATTACGAGCATCTGGACATCCTTCTACAATAATCTTGCGGGCGTCCTTCGAGGCAAACTTAGCAGACGAAGCCGCACCAATGAGGTGTATGGGCGCTTCGACACCATCGGCATTCTTCTGAGTCATCTGATCCCATGCAGGTGCTGCTGTTGGATTGGTCGTTAGGACTTTACGAAGTTTGCCCGAACGTTCATCAGCAAGCCAAACAGTGTAAAGTCCTGCATTATTGTCTTCCGTGGGCTTTTCTTCTTCGTTTACATAGAGTACAAACTGAAAATAGCTGTCCTGACGCTCGGCTGTTTGTGGCAGTTCACTGATGTCGAAATCCATTTCATCATAAGGAGCAAGACCTAACATCTCAGAACCATCGGTTTCACCCTCTTCACACATGGAATCTGTCGTGTTCATGAGGCTGTCAACGGCCTCCATATATGATTGCGCCTGGGATAGCTTGTTGCAACTCATCAGCGTAAAAGCTGCGGATAAAATCAAAACAATCTTTTTCATGTTCTTATTTTATTGGTATTACAGTTTAATCAAGAGAGTCTTGAGCCAACGAATCACTCTGGGTAGTGACACGTACATGCCCCTCCATATTGATGTTAATGTTCTGAACACTATCGGTGTCAAACACAATGGTGTCCATGCCTTTATCGGTCTTGATGGTCACTTGACCACGACACGAACTCAGCAAGCATGTTGTCAAAACGATGCCCACAAGGATAGTAAAAATTGTCGTTTTCATTGTTGAAATGTTTTTAATGGGTGATTGATTACATTGCAAAGATGCAAAGTTTTTTTCTTACAAGAAAATATTTCTGCATTTTCTCACCTTTTCGCCATGAAAAAGTGCATCTAACCTTATTTAATGCTGATATCAAGTTCATTTATCGTTCATTTCAAGAATAAATAGTACCTTTGCAACACAAAAAGATCATGGAAGAGCAGACAGGCATTGAAAAAATTGTAAATGGTAAATTGTCAAATGGTAATTATGTTGAGGGTTGGTACACGCTTGATGGCAGAGCACTCAGTGGACAGCCCACACAACCAGGCATCTACATCACGAACGGCAAGAAGTTCATCATTCAGTAGGATTATTCGGCAGTTCTTTTCGTGCTATTTTCTTGCAGCCCCTAAGGGAAAATTTTGTTACCCCTAGGGGCTGCAAATTTTTCCCCTAAGGGTAGCGGATTTTTATCAAAACGATGACAAAAATAGGTCGGTGTCATCGGTGTCATCGTCATCGATTCGTGTATATCAAAGTAGAAGGAAAAGGCTTATTATCAACAACTTGGCTCTACTGAACTTCACTCCTAAAGTGGCCTTAAGACTATAACCTTGAGTTCTGATCCGATAAAAGCCTCCTCTGACCCGATAAAAACCGATTCTGACTCGATAAAACAGCAACCTTACTAAGGCATTTCGCAAGATGGCTCACATAATTCTCCCCAGTTAGGAAAATAATTTTCTCTAGTTAGGCAGCAAAAAATGCCCTTCAAAAGAGCCGGCGGCAAAACGATGCTTTGCCGCCACCTCTTTGATGCTTTGCCGTCGGCAATTTAAAAACAGCCCTTCTTGGAATCCGCTTGGCACTCTCTGGTAGTCCGCTTGGCTCGGACTCCCAATAACCCGCCTCTGCTGATCAATAACCGTTCCTTATTGAGTAATAACCTGCCTCTGCTGCACCTCACAGTTAAGGTATCCTTAAGCCAAACAAACATTGATTCTTCAAACCAACGGAAACCTTACGGTAACCTTAGGGTAACCTTACGGTACTCCTTGGGCACTACGACATTTCTCGCCCTCAGTAACCCCGATTTTATGAACCGCGAGGTAACCGCGACTTAACCGCGACTTAACCGCGAGGTAACCCTGAGGTAACCTTGAGGTAACCTTGAGGTACTCCTTGGGCGCGTTTTTCTCTCAATAACCTCTAACCAATAACCACTAAACTATTTAAGATGTTCACTCCCATCCCACTGTGTGCGTACACAAGAAAGGATTTATATGGAAAAATGAAAAAAATGAAGAAAGGATTTGGTGGTTTCATAATTATTCACTTATTTTGCAATTGTTCTCTTGCCGAAGTCTCGCTTTCGAGTGGGATTGAGGGAGGGAACCTATATATAGAAAAGGCGTACTTGACGCTTTGTGCTTGACGTTCAGGAATCTGGCAGTTCCCCAAACGTATGTCAAACATTAAAGCAACAAAGACGTCCAGCAGGTGTATATTCATGACACTATTAGCAGATAGCCCTATTGAGCTTCTTGCTCTATAGTCATTTATATACCAATGCGTGGGCTTCGGCGTTGTCTCGTTTCGACATACAGGCGATGCCAGAGCCTCTGAACGTGGGACGAGCAACAAGAGAACTCCCACGCTTTTTGTATGTATATGAACCAACATCTACTTTTATCAGCCAGGTTTGGGAGTCGCGTGGCATAATTCCAACTGCATTATGTCCAATGTTATATTTGGGGAAAACAGCAAACAACTCATAAAACTTTATTTATCATGAAACGTGTTATTACTTCTTTCATGTGCTTTGCTTTATGCATAGCACTATTTGCTCAAGCTACAAATTTGACGATTGACAACCAAACACCAGGATGGCTGTCGAGTAAGATTAATTATGGGGATCAACAGACTGTGAGAAACCTGAAGGTTACAGGGTTTGTCAATATGACAGACTTGAAATTCATCGGAAGTTTGACACAATTAAGTCTTAATGGGATTATTGACCTTGGCGACGTGACAATTGTAGGAAACGCATGGAACGGAAATTTCCGATATGCATCCACATCTTTTCCTTTCGATTCTCCATCTATGTACGAAGACTATTCATATAATCTTCAGAAATTAATTTTGCCTCATAGTTTAACCTCGTATTATGAAGATGGAAGGTTCTTTAATTCATCTATTGATACTTTGGTGTTTGACACGAAAGTAAATAAAATTGGAAACTGTAAACTTAAGGTCGGTACAGGATATGAAATTGAACGTACTTTTTATAGAAAAATTGGACATTTGATTTTAGGCGAGAATGTTGATAGTCTTATGCATCTTGATGTAGATTGCAGTACTGTTTATTTGCCTACATCATTAAAGTATATTGCCCCTATTGCATGTGTAGGACATGAAGACTTGTCGCAATGGAATATACGAGAATTTCCCAATTTGGAGACAATCGATTCTCATGCGTTTACCTATCGTAGGGCAGACTACACAGGAACGGAGACTATCAGTAATAGTGCTACTTTACCTGATTCATTATTCTTCCCCAATATCAAGGTATTTGTTGTGAACAGTTTCGATTATAAAGAGGGGATGCATGTCTTTCTTGGTGAAAAGCTAGAACTTTTTGGGGGATCTAGTAGTGGATATGACTCGCCATGCAACAATGTGTCGTTTCATTTTAAAGCCATGTCGCCCCCTCGTGAAATGTATTCGACTCGTTGTACCTCATGTAAGGTGTATGTTCCAAAAGGTACAAAGGAAGCATATCAATCGGCATTTAATAAAACACAATACACTATCATAGAAGAGGCGCAACCACTAGAAGATATCGCATTAGACAAAGAATCCATTCTAATGGAAGTGGGAGATAAGGCAACATTAACAGCTAAACCAGTTCCAGAGAATGCTGATGATATCAATATGATATGGAATGTTGACAAACCAGAAGTGATATCTGTTACGGAAGAGGGAGAGATTGAAGCTCTGTCTTCTGGAACTGCTATCATAACGATTACATCAACAGATGGGAAAATCGAGAAGAAGTGTACTGTATGTGTCAAAACACATGCTACAGATGCGACCATTGAACCTTCTGAAGTCACTTTCAATAAATTGGGAGATATAGTACAATTGCAGGCTGTTGTTTTGCCAGAAGAAGCGTATGATAAATCTGTTAAGTGGACGAGTTCCAATCCTTCAGTATGTACTGTGACCACACAAGGCAAGGTTGTTGCAATGGGATATGGGGATGCTGTAATCATGGCAATTACCAATGATGGAGAGATTCCTGCCACTTGCGTGGTGAAAGTGATGTCGAGAAAACCAAAGCTGACTTATATGGTGGATGGAGCTGAATATCAATCAGACGAATATGAGGTAGGTGAATCAGTCTCATTAATAGCTGCTCCAGAAAAGGATAACCAGATGTTTGTAGGCTGGAGTATAGACATGCCTACGGACGATGTAACGCTTACGGCGATCTATGCACCAATCACTAGCATTAAAACCATTAAGTCTGCAACAGACTCTTTCCAAATTTTCACTCCTGACGGTATTCGCAGAAATGTGCTACAACCAGGTGTAAACATCCTCCGCTATTCGGATGGAAGTGAAAAGAAAGTGGTCATTCAGTAATTCTAATTTCACTTGTGGTAGATTGCTCTTAAACAGAACGTGCCGCTCATTGCCATCATGGTATGAGCGGCACGATTTTTATAAGATAACACTATCATACTAAATCCACCTCTCAAAAACACGCACTCGAGCCAAATCATCGATTGGCTCGAGCCAAATGGCAAAATGGCTCGAGCCAAGGATTTTTGGGGCTCTATTGGCTGACTTTAGTCACAAGTAAACAAACTCATAGTTTCTCGTAAGGAAACTACCCTTTTCTCATAATGTAACCCACAGTTAGTCGGTAAGGCACCAATTAATGAAGCGGAATCGAGCATTCTCCAACTTTTTTCCACCTGAAATGCATTTTTTCTGGAAAAGTGTTGGTGGTTTCGGGAAAAGTGTGTACTTTTGCAGCGAATTTGAAAGAAAGATGAAATCATTGTTTAACGCATATTACTATTTTTACTTTTACTTTGGCAACGAGTAAGAGCGGGTAGTTATGTGTTCAAATTGAAACAATGTGACAGCAATAGTGAAACAATATAGCCCCGCTCTGATGAGTGGGGCTTTTTAGTGAACACGACAAACAATATACATTATTAATATAATATGAAAAGAGTTGCAATACAAGGAGAGGTGGGAAGTTACCACGATGTGGCAAGCCACTATTACTTCGAGGGCGAGGAGGTGGAACTGATCTGCTGTGACACGTTCGAGGAGGTGTTCGAGGAAATGAAGAAGGACTCGAACGTGATTGGTATGGTGGCGATTGAGAACACCATTGCGGGTTCGCTGCTGCACAACTATGAACTGCTGCGCGACAGCGGCATGCAGATTGTGGGCGAACATAAATTGCGCATCTCACACAGCATCATGTGCCTGCCAGAGGACAATTGGGAGGACATCACGGAGGTGAACTCACACCCTGTGGCGCTGATGCAATGCCGGAACTTCCTGAAGCAGCATCCTCAGTTCAAGATTGTGGAGACGGACGACACTGCTGGCTCTGCCAAGAACATTAGCGAGAACGGGCTGAGAGGTCATGCCGCTATCTGCTCCAAGTACGCTGCCCCACTCTACGGCATGAAGATATTGCAGGAGGGCATCGAAACGAACAAGCACAACTTCACCCGTTTCCTGATTGTGGCAGACCCTTGGCGAGCAGAGGAACTGAGCGTTCCCAGCAAGTCGAACAAGTCAAGCATCGTGTTCAGTTTGCCTCACAGCGAGGGTTCTCTCTCCCAGGTATTGAGCATCTTCTCTTTCTACAAGATCAACCTCACGAAGATTCAGTCGCTGCCCATCATCGGACGAGAGTGGGAATATATGTTCTACATCGATGTGATGTACGATGACTACACTCGTTACCGCCAGAGCATCGATGCCGTACGGCCGCTGACTAAGCAACTGAAAGTGTTGGGAGAATATGTGGAGGGAAAAAGCACCATCGAGAAAAATTAAAAAATTGAAAAATTGAAGTTTTGGCTTACGCAATGTGAGAACTCGCCGCATGGCAACTTCAATTCTATAACTCTTCAATTCTAGCATGATACAACCAGCAGACAGACTTTCGTTAGTCTCAGAGTATTACTTTTCGAGAAAACTCAAAGAGGTGGCAAAACTCAATGCGGAGGGCAAGGACATCATCTCGCTCGCCATCGGTTCACCCGATATGCCACCCAGTCCTGAAACCATTGACGTGCTCTGTGAGAACGCTCACCGTCCTGATGCCCACGGCTACCAACCAACGGTTGGCATTCCCGAACTGAGAAAGGCAATGGCAGGATTCTACAAACGTTGGTATGGTGTTGAACTTGACCCCGCCACAGAGATTCAGCCACTCATCGGCAGCAAGGAGGGTATCCTGCACGTGACCTTGGCACTCTGCAATCCTGGTGACAAGGTGCTGGTGCCCAATCCAGGCTACCCCACCTACACATCGTTGAGCAAGATTCTCGGCCAGGAGATTGTGAACTACGACTTGATGGAGAGCAACGGTTGGCAACCTGACTTTGAGCAGTTGGAGGCAATGGATTTGAGCGGTGTGAAACTGATGTGGACGAACTATCCCAATATGCCGACCGGTGGACGTGCTACCCGTGCGTTGTATGAGAAGATTGTGGCGTTTGCCAAGAAGCACAACATCGTGGTGGTGAACGACAACCCCTACTCTTTCATCCTCAACCGCGACGAGCACCTAAGCATCCTGCAAGTGCCAGGAGCGAAAGACTGCTGCATCGAATTCAACTCCATGTCGAAGAGCCACAACATGCCAGGCTGGCGTGTGGGTATGCTGGCAACGAACAGCACTTTCGTACAGTGGATTCTGAAGATCAAGAGCAACATCGATTCGGGCACATTCCGTCCGCTGCAATTGGCTGCCGCACAGGCTTACGAGAACTCAGAGGCTTGGCACACAAACGCCAACATCGAGACGTATGCCTCACGTCGCAAGATTGCCGAGGACATCATGACCACCCTCGGATGCACGTTCGATCCAACACAGCAAGGTATGTTCCTCTGGGGACGTATCCCCGACAGCATCGCCGATGTGGAAGACCTAACGGAGAAGGTGCTGCACGAAGCCCGCGTGTTCATCACCCCCGGCTTCATCTTCGGCAGCAATGGCAAGCGCTACATTCGCATCTCACTCTGTGCCAAGGACGAAAAAATGGAACAAGCCCTTCGGAGGATTGAAAAATTGAAAAATTGAAGAATTGAAGTTACCATGCGGCTTGCACATAAAAGAAAAGAACAATGAAAGAGATTGTGATTGCAAACTTGAGTTTGGATTTTGCTCTTCGAATAGTCAATTTATACAAATATTTATGTAATGACAAAAACGAACATATCATGTCGAAGCAGTTGCTACGCTGTGGCACAAGTATTGGAGCGAATATTGCAGAGAGTGAGCATGCACAAAGTACGGCTGATTTTGTCTCTAAACTATCAATCTCTCTCAAAGAAGCAAATGAAACAAGATATTGGATTACATTATTACAAAAAGCTGATTATCTCTCAGAGAGAGAATGTGAGTCTATCATGACCGACTTGCGAATCATCATTGGAACATTAGTAAACACTATAAAGAAAACAAAAGAAAACCCATAGAATTGATGAGACGAAAAACTTTAATTTTTCAATTCTTCAATTCTTCAACTCTAAAAAGATATGGAACTCGATTTACAACCCCTAAATTTGCCGAGCGACAATGAACGTCCGTTCGTGATTGCCGGCCCATGCTCCGCTGAGACTGAGGAGCAAGTGATGCAAACTGCCCGTGAACTGGCGATGAAAGGCTGCCACAACTTCCGTGCCGGTGTGTGGAAACCCCGCACCAAACCCGGAGGCTTTGAAGGTCACGGAGAGAAGGCGCTGCCTTGGATGAAACAGGTGAAGGAAGAGACGCACATGCTTATCTCAACCGAGGTAGCAACGCCCGAGCATGTGGAATTGGCGCTGAAATACGATATGGACATCCTCTGGATAGGAGCCCGCACGACTGCCAACCCATTCGCTGTGCAGGCGTTGGCTGATGCGCTGAAAGGTGTGGACGTGCCTGTGTTCGTGAAGAACCCTGTCAATCCAGATATCGAACTGTGGATTGGTGCTTTGGAGCGTATCAACCAAGCAGGTGTGAAGCGTATGGGTGCCATCCATCGCGGTTTCTCCAGCTATGAGCAGAAGATTTACCGCAATGCGCCAATGTGGCAGATTCCCATCGAGCTGCATCGCCGTGTACCAAACCTTCCCATCATTTCTGACCCATCACACATCGGTGGTCGTCGTGAGCTCATTGCCCCACTCTGCCAGCAGTCAATGGACTTGGGTTTCGACGGACTCATCGTGGAGGCTCATTGCGATCCTGACAAGGCATGGAGCGATGCCAAGCAGCAAGTGACTCCCGAAGTGCTTGACTACATCCTCTCTCTGCTCATCATCCGTGACGAGCATACGACTGCCGAAGGTTTGACGAGCTTGCGCAAGCAGATTGACGAACTGGACAACCAGCTCATGGACATCCTCGCCAAGCGTATGCGAGTGTGCCGCGAGATTGGTCACTACAAGAAGGAGCACAACATGACCGTCTTGCAGGCAGTGCGCTACAACGAGATTCTGTCGAAGCGTGGCGTACAAGGTTCTCTCTGCGGCATGAGCCCCGACTTCGTGGCAAAGGTCTTCGAGAGCATCCATGAGGAGAGTGTGCATCAGCAGATTGAAATCATCAATAAATAAAATTGAAAAGTTGAAGAATTGAAAAATTGAAGTTTTTGGGCTGACGCGATGTGAGAACAAGCCGTATGGCAACTTCAATTCTTCAATTCTTCAATCCTTCAATTCTTCAATCCTTCAATTCTTCAATTCTTCAACCCTTCAATTCTTCAATCCTTCTAAACACATCGTTTTATGAAGATACTGATATTAGGTGCAGGTAAGATGGGGTCGTTCTTCACCGACCTGCTGTCGTTCGACCACGAGGTGGCTGTGTACGACATCGACCCCAAGCGACTCCGCTTCATGTACAACACCCAGCGTTTCACGTCGCTGGATGAGATTGACGCATTTGAGCCCGAACTGGTCATCAATGCCGTCAGCCTCAAGTACACGCTGCAAGTGTTCGACCAAGTGATTCCACACCTCCCCAAGTCGTGTATCCTCTCCGACATCTCGTCGGTGAAGACAGGCTTCAAGGAGTACTACGAGGCAAGTGGTTTCCACTATGTGAGCACGCACCCCATGTTCGGTCCCACCTTTGCCAACCTCGGCAAGCTGAGCGACGAGAACGCCATCATCATCAACGAAGGCGACTACATGGGACGTTGCTTCTTCAAGGATCTGTACTCTCGTCTGGGCCTCAACATCTTCGAATACACGTTCGAGGAGCACGACCAGACTGTGGCTTACTCGCTCTCCATCCCCTTCATCAGCACGTTCGCCTTTGCTGCCGTGATGAAGCATCAGGATGCACCAGGCACCACCTTCAAGCGTCACATGAAGATTGCCAAGGGCGTGCTCTCTGAGGACGACACACTCCTGCGCGAAATCCTCTTCAACCCCTACACCAAGGGACAGGTGGAGCAGATTCGCAAGGAGATGAAGGAGATCATCGAGATCATCGACACCCGCGACGAGGAGCACATGCAGCAGTACCTGACAAAGATCCGTAAGAACATCAAGTAAGGTCTGCGGAAACATTTCCGACAAGTACGAAACATTTTCGACATATTTTTTCACATCTTCCGTCAAAAACTGTCCCAAAAACGACATTGACGGAAGATTTTTTAACTATTTTCATATATTTCTTTATTTTTTTTCACTTTTTCTTTGGAGATAAGGAGAAAAGTCCTACATTTGTGCCGTCAACATTCAAGAGACGAGGCATTCGACAATGCCGAGCCAAGAAAATGAAGACGCATCGGAACGCGAATTTGGATTGCCAAAGTGCAAAGTCACCTCCCCTTCTCTTTCCGATGGATTAACTAACAAAACCTTCAAACAATAACAGTCCACGCATTAGGTGACAAGCAGGACACTAACACCAATTTACACTATGAAAAAGTTTTTATTCGCAGCAATGGCACTGATGGTATCAGTATTTGCAAACGCTCAGAATGAAGTTGGACAGATTTCTGTCGCTCCAGTTGTGGGTGTCAACCTCACCAACTTGACAAAGCTCGACAACACCAAGATGAAGTTCGGCATTGCAGCAGGAGCAGTGGCTGAGTATGGCGTAAGCGAGAATTTCGGCGTATCTCTCGGTCTCATCTATTCGCAGCAAGGCTGCAAGTTCAAGAACGTTGGCGGTGGTTATGAGGATTATGACTATTATTATGGTTACTATGACGAAGAATACTATGATGGCCCTTCAAGCAACAAGATGAACCTGGGTTATCTGAACATTCCAATCTTGGCTCAGTACTACGTAATTCCTGGTCTTGCTCTCAAGGCAGGTGTTCAGCCAGGCGTTCTTGTATCTGCAAAGTGTGGTAACAACATCAAGAAATACTGCAACAAGTTTGATGTTGCCATTCCAGTAGGAGTTTCTTACGAGTACCAGAACTTCCTCATCGATGCTCGCTATAACATCGGTCTGACAAAGACATTCAAGAAGGAATTCTCTAAGAAAAAGTCTAACAACTCTGTATTCCAGTTCACAGTGGGCTACAAGTTCAAGCTCTAATATTCATTTCACAACAAACAGACAGGGCAGGCACTCATAACGGGTGCCTGCCCTCATTTTATTCATCAATTAATGAACAGAAAATCGGCTACGCCGAGCCGAAGGTTAATGGTCAATTAATGGCAATTTACAATCTCTCCGAGAGGTAGTGCGTGCGGAGGGGTTGGTGGACGGGATTGCCGGTGAGGGTCACGTTGTCCTGCAGACGGATGTCGGCGGAGGAACTGCCGACCTTGATGGTGAAGGTGCCGGGAAGGATGTTCCACTGGCGCTCGCCGTCGTGGGAGTAGAAGCCGAACTGCTCGAGCCATAGCTTGATGCGGATGGTCTGGCACTCACCGGGCTGGAGGGAGATACGGGCGAATCCTTGCAGCTGGATAGGACGCAGGGGCTGGTCGGCAGAGGTGGGCGAGAGGTAAATCTGTGCTACTTCGTCGGCAGCGACATGGCCTGTGTTGGTGATGTCGAAAGTGAGTTCGAGGCTCTCGTCGGTAGTGGCGAGGTCGTGGCTCAACTGCAGGTTGGCATAGTCGAAAGTGGTATAGGAAAGTCCGTATCCGAAGGGCCACTGGACGCGTGGGTCGGGGGTGGCGGACTGGTTGTAGCACAGAGGCGTGGTGATTTCCGTGTTGGGGTAGCTGACGGAGAGTTTGGCAGAAGGAGAGACCTTGCCGTAGAGGATGTCAGCCACAGCATTGCCGCCCTCTTCGCCTGGATACCATGCCTGGATGACAGCGGCACAACGCTCGGCGAGTCCGGAAACGACTTGTGCCCTGCCGCCGAAGATGACGAGCACGACGGGCTTGCCGGTCTGGATGAGCTGCTCCACAAACTGCTCCTGCTTGCCTGGCAGACGGAGGCCCTGGCGGTCGCGGTTCTCGCCGCAGAGCATCACATTCTCGCCCACGGCAGCGACGATGACATCGCTCTGGCGAGCCTTGTCGAGGGCATCCTGCCAGTTGGCTTCCTCGCCCGAATCGACTTTGCGGTGGAGGATTTCATACTCCCAAGCACGCTCGTCGCCGAGTTCCTGATACTTGGTCTCTATCTCTTCGGTCCAGTCGCATCCACGAGAATAGACAACGTTGAAGCCGTCGGGCTTGTGTGCCATCATGCCCTCGAGGAGACGGACGATATGGGGATTGTCGAAGTCCATCACATTCTCCAGCCTCTTCCAGAAGTAGGACATGGCAGGATAGGTGTAGTCGCCGCACATCGCCCAAGGAGAATTGGCGTTGGGGCCAGTGACGAGGATGTTGAGCTTGGATGAGTCGTTCGGCTGGAGCGGCAACACGCCATTGTTCTCCAGCAGCACCACCGACTGGGTGGCGATGGCATAAGCAGTCTGACGCTCCTCATGGGTGTCGAGCTGGATGGTCTCGTTGGTATATAAATAAGGATTCTTGTCGAGCAGACCAGCACGGGCTTTCTGGCGCAGCACGTTCTTGACGGCTCGCTCGAGCGTTTCAGGCGAGACGAGTCCCTTGTCGATGGCCTCCTGCAGATGCTGGTAGTTGCCGCCGTCGGGGAAGTCCACATCGTTGCCTGCATTGAGCGCCGCAGCCGCCTTCTCGGCACGACTGTTCATGCCGGGCACCTGGTCGATGGCGGTGTAGTCGCTCACCACCATGCCGTCGAAGCCCACATAGTCGCGCAGGATGTCCTTGAGGATCTCCTCATTGGCGACGCAGTTGACGCCGTGCACGGCATGATAGCCCGGCATGACCACCTTGCTGCCTGCGAGCCTGATCATTGCCTCGTGTGGCATCAGAATCTCCTCCATCAGCTCTTTCTCCTCAGCATCGCCACCGCCTCCGTAGCCCAGATAGTGCTTGGAGCACGCCATGACGCCCTTCTCAAGACCGCCATGCTGGAGACCGTTGATAAAGGCGACGCCCATCGCTGCAGACAGGTAGCCGTCCTCGCCATAAGACTCTTCCAGACGGTTGAAGCTGGGGGTGCGACACACATCGACCATCGGCGAGAGTGCCAGCACTCCACCCATCCGACGCAATTGCTCGCTGGTCTGGATGGTCTTGAGCTGTGCCAGTTCGGGATTGAACGAACAAGCCTGTCCAATCTGTTGCGGATAGATGGTGGAGCCGAGGGTGTTCACGCCTGTCAGCACCTCCTCGTGGAAGAGGGCAGGAATGCCGTTCGGCGTGTTGTGCATGAGCCAGTCTTGCAATGCCGCCACACGGTCGCGAATCTCGTTGGGGTCACGAGGCTTCTGCAAACAGAACTGGCAGAAATGGCCGAGTCCGTAGGGAATCAACTCGCGGCACTTGGCCGTATCCAGCTGTCCCTGCTCATCGAACAGGCTCTCCATATACATACTGCGCAATTGGGCGATGCGCTCTTCCTGAGGCATCTTACTGTAGAGCTCATCAATCTGCTGCTCTATGTCTTTCTCTGGATGGCATCCTACCAACAGGAATGCCAGGCATGCGAGCCAGAGGGCTCCCGCCTTGTGTAGGTTATACTTCTTCATCGTGTTTGTGATTATTTATTTTTGAATTCGCCGTTCAGTTTCTGGAGCAACTCGGGATTGAGGTCGAGCGCCTTGCGCATATCGCTGAGGGCACCAATCTTGTCGCCCTGCTCCATGCGGAGGGTGCCGCGGAGCTGATAGACCTCGGCATCGTCGGTGTGGAGGGTGTCGATGAGCGTGTCGAGGTCCTTCTGTGCCTCGGTGTATTGCTGCATCTGGCAAAGGGTAAAGGCACGCTGCTTGTAGGCCGCAGCATCAGAAGGATTGGCGGCAATGGCCTGCGTGGTCTGGATGATGATTTCGAAAGGAGACATAGGATTTACTATTTGAGGATTTACTATTTATAATTTATGAGGGACGGTCAAGTTTCACGTTTAGACCATCGACGATGAGCAAATCTTCGGCAGCCATATAGCGGATGGCTTCTTCGAGCACGTCAGAACGGATGGAGAGGGTCTTCAGGTCTAAGAGTTGATGGGGTTTGCCATCTTGAAGGAAGTCACTAATGACCTGGACGGCTTTTTTGATTTTTTCCTCATGGGTGGCTGGCGTTTTCTTCTGTTCCAGACAGACATCACATTGCCCACAATCGTGATTGGATTTTTCACCAAAGTAGTTGAGAAGGAAGCGGCTACGGCAAATGTCGGTGGAAGTGGCATAGCGAGCCATTTCGTCGATGCGCTGCTGGAAGGAGGCTTTGCGGTCTTCATAGACCATAGGCGGTAAGAATATCCGTTCGGTATCAACACGAGCAATGGAATAGCCGACAGTCGGGGTGTTGCGACGAGGAATGAAGTCGATGATGCGGTGATGATGCAAGTCTTTCAGTATCTGATAGACGCGTTCGGCAGAAAGTCCCGTAAGATGCGAGAGATTTGTTTCCTCGATATAGACGAAATTAGCGAAGACACCCGGATAAGTGCGCAGAATGGTTTGAATAAGCAGGTCGGACTGCTCATCGGTATCGTAGATACGGTAAAGCTCTTCCTTGCGGAGGATGAAGTGAAGCGCAGACTTGAACTCCTGATCCTCGTGGTATTCGATGTAGCCCGCATTGTTGAGCAGATGAAGGGCGGCATTCGTCTGCACGGGGAACTGTTTGAAACGTCGGCAGAAGGTCTCGATGGGGAAGTAGAACGTACGCCCCAGCGCCTCACCCACACCCACTTGCAGGAAGCAAGATACGTTTTCATAGGTCTGACGGATGTAGTCAGGGTCAGGATAGGTTTCAGGGATGCGTCGACTCAGCGTCTTAATGTCCTGATGGTTATAGAGCAGCACGGCATAAGATATCTTGCCGTCTCGCCCTGCACGTCCTGCCTCTTGGAAGTATGCTTCGAGCGAATCGGGCATATTGTAGTGGATGACGAGCCGCACATCGGGTTTATCAATGCCCATACCAAAAGCATTGGTGGCAACCATGACACGAACCCGATTCTTCGTCCAGTTTATCTGCCGATAATCTTTCTCAGCATTGGTCAAACCCGCATGATAATTGCTGGCGGTGATGCCGTTCTCTTCAAGGAAGCGAGCCACATCAACGGTTTGCTGACGAGTACGGGTATAAACGATAGCGCTGCCGTTGGGCACTCCTTGCAAGATGTGGAGCAACTCCCCTGCCCTGTCCTCCGTCTCTCGCACCACATAAATGAGATTCTTGCGTTCGAAACTCATCGAGAATACGTTCTTCTCGCGGAAATGAAGCCGCTCCTGGATATCATCCACCACTTTGGGCGTGGCTGTGGCTGTAAGTGCCAACACAGGCACATTATCAGCAGGAAGCAGTTGCCGAATCTTCGCAATCTGCAAGTAAGAGGGACGGAAATCATAGCCCCATTGCGAGATACAATGAGCCTCATCAACCACCAACATGCTTACCTGACGCATGCGTTCAATCTTTGCCAGAAAAATATCTGTGGAAAGCCGTTCGGGGGATACATACAACAATTTGTAACCACCCAGTACGGCATTGTCGAGCACACGGATAATGTCCTCACGCATCATGCCTGAATAGACCGCCTCAGCCTTGATGCCACGATTCTTCAACTGCTGCACCTGGTCTTTCATCAGCGAGATAAGTGGCGTGACCACGATGCATAAGCCTTCCAGCATCAGTGCTGGCACTTGAAAACAAATGGACTTTCCACCACCAGTCGGCATCAGCCCCAAGGTATCGCGACCACTGAGAATGCTCTCAATGATGTCACGCTGGATGCCACGAAAAGAGTCGTAGCCCCAATATTCCTTTAATATGTCAAGCGGCTTTTGCTCAGGCATCTACAGCATCTTCTTCGTGCGTTCTGATGTCTTCTATCTGCAACTGCACCTCACCACGCTTTCTGGTGTTCTCCTCAACAGTATAAACAATGTCGAACGCCTGTTTGGTCTTGATGTAACGTGCCTCAGAACTCTGCCCGAACGCGATACCGTTCATCACATTGTTCGACTTGCTATCCACCAACTCCAGCTTGATATGCTCCTGCTGACGACCGACGACTTTGCTCGTACCATAGTCGAAGACATTCTTCGTGCAGAAAATCGGTTTAGGATTGTCTGGACCGTATGGACGCATACGTTTGAGGTCGTTGAAGAACCTTGACGTGATGTCCTTAAAATTGATGACGGCATGAATATTAAGGTTCGGACGCGTCTGCTCAGGATCAATGTTCTCATGCACATATGCCTCGAACCTTCTGCTGAACGCATCCACGTTCTCCACCTTCATCGACAAACCTGCGGCATAAGTGTGTCCACCAAAGTTGTCGAGCAAATCCTCACAACTCTGAATAGCCTTGTACACATCAAAACCACTCACACTTCTGGCACTACCTGTCACGATGTCGCCATCCAAGGTGAGCACAACAGCAGGACGGAAGAATTCCTCGGTGAGTCGTGAAGCCACAATGCCAATAACGCCCTTGTGCCAGTCAGCATTGTAAATCACAATGGCACTCTTGTCCTCCATCTCTGGCAAGCTCGCCACAATCTGGCTTGCCTCCTCTGTCATGCGCTTGTCCAGTTCCTTGCGCTCCTCGTTATAATGATTGATGGTCTGCGCCATCTTCAACGCCTTGTCGTAGTCACGTTCCACCAACAAATCCACAGACTCCTTACCATTCTGAATACGTCCACTGGCATTGATGCGCGGACCAATCTTGAAGATGATGTCGCTCATCGTCAAGTCCTTACCCGTCAGTCCACAGACTTCGAGCACGGCCTTCACACCCACACTGGCATTGTTGTTCAATTGCTTCAGACCATGATAAGCCAAGATGCGGTTTTCGCCCATGATGGGCACGATGTCGCTGGCAATACTGATGGCACATAAATCCAACAACGGAATCAACCGACTGAACGGAATCTCGTTACTGATAGAAAAGGCCTGCATGAACTTAAAACCCACGCCACAACCAGACAAATCAAGATAAGGATACGTGTTGTCCACCCGTTTGGCATTCAGAATCGCCACAGCAGGAGGCAACACCTCGTCGGGCACATGATGGTCGCAAATGATGAAGTCTATGCCCTTATCCTTGGCATACTGGATTTCATCAATGGCCTTGATGCCGCAATCCAATACAATCACCAGTTTCACACCCTGGCTCTCCGCATAATCCACTCCCTGAATCGATACGCCATACCCTTCCTCGCTACGGTCGGGAATATAGCATTCCACATTGGAGTAGAATTGCGTAATACACCTATAAACCAAAGCCACTGCCGTACATCCATCCACATCGTAGTCACCATAAATCATGATGCGCTCACGCTGCCCCATCGCTTCGTTCAATCGCTCCACCGCCTTGTCCATATCCTTCATCAGATAAGGGTCGTGAAGCTCCAGCAACTGTGGATGGAAATACTTACGTGCCTGTTCAGCCGTGCGAATGCCGCGCGCCACAAGCATCTGCGCAATGGCAGGACTGACCCTGGCTTCTTCAGCCAGCGCCTCGGCACATGCCTCGTTCTCGGTTGTAGGTGGTTCGTAATTCCATCTGTAATTCATTATATGTTGTCATTTTTTATAAGCTTGCCACATCATCACCACTTTTCAGCCCTCCTCAACAACACTCCCCAACACATCAAAATCACCCCTTTTCAACATCAAAATCGACTCATCGGCACCTTCTCGTCCAATTTACGATGTAAAATTAAGAATAAAAAATGACATACACACAATTTTCGATTAAAGTTTTGTGTTTTTTATGTCTTTTCGCCCAATTTGCTTGACTTACATCAAGGAAAATACATTTTCTTTCATTTTTTTCATTCTTTTTCTTGACAGGGTCGAAAAAACTCTCTATCTTTGCAACGTGTTTTTCATAGTATTAGATTTAAGGTTAACAAAGGTTCGGGTTGCAGCGGCAACCCTTTTTTTTGCCCTTATCTAAAATACCCTAGAAAAACACTATGATTCGAGGGTAAAACCAATGCTTTCCACCGCCTTTTTCACAGCATCGTCTTCGATGTCAACGCCTGAAACGGTAGCGACGCCACTATGCAGATCAACGGACACGGATTCCACACCAGGAACGGTGCGGATGACTTTTTCCGTGTTGGCACGACAATGGTTGCAGGTCATGCCTTTGACGGTATAAGTCTTCGTTGTTGTTTGTGAATGGGAAGAATGGGGCTGATGGGCTTCCGTATTTTCTTCCATCTTTTCTTCCGTCTCACAACTGCAAGCATCATCATGGCAATGACAATGATGACCATGATGAGAATCGTGGGAACAATGTTCATGACCGCAGGAGCAGGCAGACTTGTGCATCAGTCGCATACGCAGAACATTGAGGAGCAGGAGGGCGAGGATGCCGGTGCAGAGCCATTCAAACCAGCTAGCGACACCGTGACAGCAGGCGTGGGTATTGCTCAGATGGTCGGTGAACCATTCACGGGGCAGGAGGTAGTCGATGCCGAAACCAAAGAGAATGGAGCCCCCGATGATGGCTGCCAGATAAAGAACAAGCGTTTTCTTGCCCAGCACCTTGTTGACCACGAGGATGGAAGCCACGTTGCAGGCAGGTCCAGCCATCAGCATGACGAGGGCGGCACCAGGAGTGAGGCCTTTCATCATCAATGCGACAGCAATGGGGATGCTGCCCGTAGCACAAATATACATGGGGACGCTGACACAAAGCACAAGGAGCATGCTCAGGAGGGTGTTGTCTTTGAAGATGGCAAAGAAGGAATCGGGTACTAAGACGGTAATGAGTCCTGCCACGACAAGTCCCACCACGAGCCATTTACCGATGTCTTCCATCATTTCGATGAAGCCAAATTTGAGGGCTTCGAGGCAACGATCAGCGAAAGATAGATGTGGTTGTTCTGAATAGGAACGGGAAGCATCAACCTTTTCATCTTTTTCATCATTTTTATCCCCCAGGGTAACAAACGTACCTCCAATCATCGCTGTGAATAATGCTGCAATAGGTCGCACGACAGCAAAGGGGAGACCCATGAGGGAATAGGTGGCAAAGATGCTATCGACACCTGTCTGGGGCGTAGCAATCAGGAAGGAAACCACGGCTCCCTTGCTGGCTCCTTCACGTCGGAGGGACATGGCGGTGGGGATAACGCCGCACGAGCATAGAGGGAGTGGCACACCGAAGATGGCGGCATTGAGGACGGAACGGAAGGTGTTTCCACTCAGATATTTCGTGTACCAACCATCGGGGATGAAGGCATGCATGATGCCTGCCAAAAGAAATCCTAACAGCAGATAGGGTGACATTTCGTTGACGATGCCCAGCACGGCCATCAATATATCCAGAACATAGTCCATTTCTTTCCTTCTTTTGAATTTAGGGTACAAAGGTAAAGAAAAGTTTTGAAATAAGGTGAGAATGTTTGGGCATCCCACAGAAAATACCTAACTTTGTGTATAAAAAAGTGATGAAACAGTTAATTCTTACATTATGTATATATATGTGTGGCATCTGCTGTGCCTTCTGCCAAACGGAGCGGATGGCATGGGAGGACTTTGTGGCGATGATGATGGAGGAGAATGACGAGGAGGAAGCAGTGGATGAGGAGACGATGGAGCGGCTGTTTGAGTTTTATGGCAATCCCATAGACATCAACACGGCGGGGAAGGAGGATCTGGAGGTGCTGCCGTTTTTGAGTGAGGAAGATGTGGAGAATATTTTGCGATACAGGGAGAAGAACGGAAGGATGGAGAGTTTGGGAGAGTTGATGATGGTGGAGAATTTGGGCATAAAGGAGAGGGAGATGATGAGGATGTTTGTGAAGGTGGATGAGGGGTCGCGACTCAATCGCGACAGACAGAATAGCCCAACGCTGAAGGAGATGCTGAGATGGGGCAGGCATGAGGCAGTGTGGCGGACGGATGTGCCGTTCTATGTGAAGGAGGGATATAAGGATGTGGCGGCTGAGGTGTTGGAGAAATCGCCAAACAAGGTGTATCGGGGCGACCGGTTTCATCATGCGTTTCGGTATGCATTTTCGGGGGCGAAGCATTTGTTGGCAGGGGTGCAGATGGAGAAGGATGCTGGGGAGAGAGGCGTGGATTATGTGGGTGGCTATGTGATGCTGAAGGATGTAGGATGCGTGAAGAATGCCATCTTGGGGAATTACAGGGTGAGTTTCGGAAAGGGATTGGCGGTGAACAGCGGGATCAGGTTCGGGAAGACGATGATGCTGAGCACGATGGATAGGATGGATGCAGGCATCACGAAGCACTCATCGACGAGCGAGACGGGCTATTTCACGGGAGCGGCTGCCACCATCCGATTGAAGGATTGGCAGGTGTCGGCCTTCGGTTCGTACAGGAAGGAGGACGGCACGTATAACAGCAGTTCGAAGGGGATGACGTCGCTGAAGACGGACGGGTTGCACCGCACACAATTGGAGCATAGCAAGAAAGGGAATCTGGGTGTCACGAACTTTGGCGGCAACATCCATTGGGAGCACAAGGGATTGCGGTTATCGGCGACGGCGGTTGCCACACATTTCGACATTCCCCTGACGCCCAAGCATGACACCAATGCCAGCAAGTACCGCTATTACAACGCCAGCGGACAGGACTTCTTCGTGGGGAGTGTGGCGTATGCTTACAAATATAAATCCCTCCATTTCAGCGGCGAGACAGCACTTAGCCACACGGAGAAGCAGAACGGGATGGCGAGCCTCAATGCCCTGCGGTGGCGGATGAACAGCAGCAATGTGCTCACGCTGATTGGGCGGTTTTATGGCGCCAAGTTCGTCAGCATCAACGGAAAATCGTTCGGAGAGAACTCGGCGGTGCAGAACGAGGAGGGCATCTTCTTGGGCTGGACATCGAAGTCGGTCAAGCACATGGAACTGGAGGCTTACGTGGACGCCATGTATTTCCCATGGCTGAAGCAGAATGTGTCGGCAAGCTCCTACGGATGGGAGGGGATGATGCAGGCGCTCTATTCCGCCCAACGACGATGGAGCCTCCTGGCACGTTACCGCATCAAGGCGAAGCAGAAGAATTTTACGTATGCCGCCAACGGAAAGAGCATCACCACGCTGGAATACAACACAAACCACAACATGAAACTGCAACTGAACTACAAGCTGTCATCGTCCCTCACCTTGAGCACCTCCGCCACGGGAACGATGATTCAGTTTGGTGCCAATCCCAACGAGACGGGCTTTGCCATCGGCGAAAACATCCGTTGGAAGCATCCTGAGAACAAATGTCGCTTCGACCTCGGCGTCACCTATTTCAACACCGACAGCTACAACGCCCGTGTTTACCATTACGAGCCCTCGCTCCTCTACACGTTCGGCTCCACGGCTTACTATGATCAGGGCATCCGCACCACCCTGCTCGCCTCCGTTCCCATCGTCAAGCAGTCACTTTTCATCCATGCGAAGTTCGGGATGACCCGCTATTTCAACAGCGACGCCATTGGCAGCGGACTGGAGATGATTGAAGCGAACCATCGGGAGGATTTGCAGGTGCAGATACGATGGGTCATATAATAGAAAACATCCATACGTATCACCGAAATCCGTCATACGTATCATTGAGGTCAATCATACGTATCATTGAAGCAAATCATACGTATGATTGGAGTGATTCATACGTATGATTAAATTGAACCATACAAATGATGGCGTTTGATATAGGTGAGCACTTTCCTGTCCACCCATTTTGTCAAAGGCTTCCCTTCCGCGATGGAGGTTCTGATTTCGGTGGAAGAGATGTCGAAGAGAGGTGTGTCAACGACCTTGACCGATGCAGGGAGAGACGATTCGTCGAATTCGCATCCAGGTCTTCGGTAAATGAGAATCTGATACCGCTCGATGATTTCATCCGCATGATACCAACGGGGGAATTGTTCCCAATTGTCGGCTCCAATCACCAAGGTGAACTCATGTTCTGGATACGCTTTCTGTAATTCGCCCAAGGTCGTGATGGTGTAAGAGGGCAAAGGAAGACTCCGTTCGAAGTCCGACACTTTTACGCCCTTGATGCTTTGCGTCGCCAATTCTGCCATCTTTAACCGGTGTTCATACTCGGCAATGTCGCTCACCTCTCCGCTCTTCAGCGGATTCAATGGCGAGACCATCAGCCACAGTTCATCCACCAGTCCTTGCGCCACGATGGATGCCGCCAACTGCGTGTGTCCCTTGTGAATGGGGTTGAAACTCCCTCCGTAAATGCCTATTCTCATAAAAAAGCGTTATTTCGGTTGCAAAGATAAGCGTTTTTTCACTTAAAATCACTACCTTTGCACAAAATTTCAAGCACAGAAACATGAAAGAAATCGTATTGAGCGGCATTCGCCCCACGGGAAACCTCCATCTCGGCAACTACTACGGAGCAGTTCAGAACTTCGTGAAGATGCAGGAAGACTACAACTGCTACTACTTCATCGCCGACTGGCATTCCCTCACCACGCATCCCAAGCCTGAAGACATTCAGCAGTCGGCTCGCACCATCTTGGCTGAATATCTGGCTTGCGGCATCGACCCCGAGAAATCAACCATCTACATACAGAGTGATGTGCCCGAGACCATCGAGCTGTACCTCTATTTCAACATGAACTGCTATCTTGGCGAGCTGGAGCGTGTGACGACCTTCAAGGAGAAGGCGCGCAAACAGCCCGACAATGTCAACGCAGGTCTGCTGACCTACCCCACCCTCATGGCTGCCGACATCCTTCAGCACCGTGCTGCCAAAGTGCCTGTGGGCAAGGATCAGGAGCAGAACATGGAGATGGCCCGCAAGTGTGCCCGCCGATTCAACAACATCTACGGCGTGGAGTTCTTCCCCGAGCCCCAGAACTTCTACTTCGGCGACCACGCCATCAAGATTCCAGGTCTCGACGGCTCTGGCAAGATGGGTAAGTCGGAAGGCAACTGCATCTACCTCTACGAAGATGCCAAGGCGATCGAGAAGAAGGTGAAGAAGGCTGTGACCGATTCAGGTCCTACGGAGCCTAACCAGGAGAAGCCCGAGGTGATCCAGAACCTCTTCACGCTGATGGAGATTGCCTCTTCTAAGGAGACTTACGACTACTTCAACGAGAAGTGGAATGACATGAGCATCCGCTATGGCGACATGAAGAAGCAACTGGCTGAGGACATCGTCAAGACCATCGCCCCCATCCGCG
>Ga0265300_10000076_pt1 | contig 113241 bp, 118 predicted proteins | sample AusTroGonzalo_MG_FD_193482 | JGI IMG/M metagenome (GOLD analysis project Ga0265300, IMG submission 193482) | Bovine rumen microbial communities from tropical cattle in Woodstock, Queensland, Australia - Gonzalo_03 | ecosystem: Host-associated > Mammals > Digestive system > Stomach > Rumen ... | reverse complement strand
CCGTGCCAGATAACTGTGCTCCAAAGTACAAGTCAAAGAAGGTGAAAGCCAAGGGACCAGGCAGGCCACCCAAGCCAAAGGTCATCAGCGAAGAGGGTTGATAGTACAAACGGTATTAAAACTAGCATCCATGTATCCGCTCGGCTTTGCCGCTTGCTACCAACGGGACGCAAGAACCACGGTCTGAAGGCCAAGGGCGGTATGGGTAAGAGCCAGGCCGAGGAGAAGGGAGGTGCCATGAGACTATCGAGTGTCTCGTGGAGGGTCCCAGGCTGTTGAGTGGGTTCTTCGACGAGCGAAGCGAGCAAGCTCGAGTCCTGGCACCTGTGGCGTTACAACCCCGCTCTGGCTGAGGAAGGCAAGAACCCGTTCTCTCTCGACTCCAAGGAGCCCAACTGGGAGAACTTCCATGACTTCCTGCTCGGCGAGGTTCGTTACCTCTCTGTCAAGAAGGCTTATCCTAACGAGGCCGAGGAGCTCTTCGCTGAGGCCCAGAAGATGGCCCAGCTCCGCTACAAGACTTACATCCGCAAGGCTGCTGAGGATTGGAGCAACGAGTAAAACGATGATTTTCAATCTATAGTAATTGGAGCACCCCGTTTGGAGTGCTCCTTTTATTATATATGATTTTCAGGAATTTCTCTATATGCAGCCGTTCCTTTCTTGATTCCTGCCCTTACATCGTGTGGCCGTAATTGTCTGGTATATTATATTTAGTAGTATCTGCGACGATAGCAACGGATGATGAAGTCAAGATTCTCCTAGCAATTTTAACAGAACAGATGTGTCATCAGTTCACCATGCCCCGCTCCGAATCTCTCCAGAACGTTTTCCCATAGTGATGGTTATTTCAAAGATTCTGTCGTCTGAATCATGTTCACCTTTGGGCGTAGGCATACCATTTCCCCACATAATGGAGAAAGAATACTCATCACCTTCTTTTTTCCAATGATTGTTTCCGGCAGCAATCAACCCATCTATTTCTTCAAACAATCTATCTGAAGGCATCGTCACATATTCAATTTCAAACCGATCCAAATAATCACCATTGAAAGACCCCTCAGATGCTCTGGATAGTCTTTCTGACTTTTATAGATGGTCAGTTCGATCTCTGCATCAGTCAGTATGCCTTGGGGCATTCGTCGCTTCCAAGTGACGCACTTATACTGCAAATTAGTCTTGGCTCTGACAACAAAGAACGACTCCATACGATGTATGCGATATAGTTCCTTGAAGTTGTTGTAGCCGCGATCGAAGGTGTAGTAAGCGCCTGTCTCTATGGGGATTTCCTTCATCGCCTTGGAATCATGGACTGATGCCGTGGTGATGTGGAAAAAGGCAGGAACCTGTGTCTCCAAGTCCAGCAGGGTATGTATCTTGATACCACCCTTGTGCTTGCGGAACTTAGCCCACCAGAAGACATCTAGACAGAGGGAGATAGTCGTGGAGTCGAAAGCATAGACGTTGCCGTCAAGCTTGAAGATGTCCGTTGCTCTCTTACGTCTTGCCTCACTGACGAGATAGCAGGCGAAGTCCTCGAAGATGCGATAATCACGATTGGTATTGGCCTTAGCAAGATTGCTTCTGGTTACATGCTTGCCAAGTCCAAGATGATAACACTTCTGATGGTGTGCCTCTATGATGGTTATCAAGTCGCGCAGACTCTCACGATTACCCAGTTGGCCAAACATAAGCGTCAGTAACTGGTTCCAACAGGTGAAGTGTTTGACATACTTGTCACCATGATACTTGCGAACATAGTCATTGAACAGACTTCTATTCAGAAACGAGGTAAGCTGAGTGAAAACGTATTTTGAATGATTCATGCCGTCTGTTTATTATATAACGGCTGAACACCAAAATCAAATCCGTTTCACTTCAGAATCTCTGCAACTAACTATATTTCAATCATTTCAAAGAACTCTTGGCGATTTTTAGTGGACAGTAATGAACTATCATAATTATTTTCGTTTCAAACAATAAAATCTCAAATATCCTTTGTATCTTTGCATTTTAAATTTAGAATGTATTTTTAGTTTATTATGCAGATTATCAAGACTATTGGGAATAAGGATTTGTTGGAGCGGAAGAAGACATTGTTTCTTTGTTCGAAGCAAACACCGATTGCGCTGTATGAACATATATTTCGATGGACGGATAGCCTGACTGAAAAGGATTGCATCGCCTGCTTCAACTCTACGGAAATGGAGGAAGAGGTGGTAAAGGCACTGCTCGTGTCAAGAATTCCGACCGTTCTTTATGTGATGAATCGCTTTACAGATGTCAATAATATTCAAATTGAGCGGGCGTTACAGGAGAAGCGGATGCTGATAGTGGTATTAAAACGGGATGAGCCAAAAGGAAAGGGTTTAACTCCGAGGCTGAGGAATGAATATGTGTTGTCTGTGGTACAACATGTCGTCTGTGGCTATGTAAATAAGAATGGCAGTGTGTTTCCGTTGTTGGTTGGTCAGCAGAATATTAAACGACTTATTGATGATGAGACTTGTGTGATGGCGGCAGAGACGGAAACGCGTCATGAGCGGTGGACGGTAGCCCAAGATAAAGTGCTGCTTCGAATGTTCTATGAAGATATGGGTATCCATGCCATTCACAAGCAGTTGCAACGGTCATACCTGTCGATTTATCAGCGCACCCATGCAATGACGATGCCTGAGGAGGTCCTAAAAGGAAGAGAGTTCGAAGATTATGTATTGGAGCTATTCAATGTCCACGAGAATGGCGACTTTATTTTGAAGGAGTGGCAAGGCGATAAGATGCAGGGCGAGGTTTGTCCAGAAAATAATCGCTATCCCGACTTCGTTTTTGCATGTGAGGGCGGAACTTTCGCTGTGGAATGCAAATGGCGGGAGCACATCGACAAAAATAAAGAAAAAGATTTGTTCTCCACTAACAAATTAGCAATATATCAGCAGTTTGCTGATGAACGTCGGATTCCAGTCTTTCTTGTATTAGGCATTGGCGGTGAATCTTGCCAACCCGAAGTACTCTATTTGATTCCTTTAAATGAATTACCTGACGTTGTTTCCTTTCAACGTTCTATTACCGATTTCCTTCGCACTCCGGTAGACAAACCATTCGTTGTGGAGGAATTTATTAAAAGGAAGAAACAGAAGGCATATTCTATGAAAGAAATGAGAAAAGAGTATCCCAATGCCTACAAATCATGGAACAAAGAAGATGACGATCAACTCATACAAATGTATTCCTCGGGGCATACTATTAAAGAATTGTCTGTGATATTCCAAAGAGGAACAGGAGCTATTGCTTCAAGAATAAAGAAATTAAATTTATCCGAGTAATGTAGACAGTAAAACGAAAGTAATATGCTAAAAATAAGCCAGGCAGATGCGTGAGTTTCTTAAACGGCTCTTAAAATTATTACATAAAAAAGATGAACAAGAACGTATTGATTACAGGCGCAACGAGCGGCATAGGGCTGGCCTGCGCAAGGAAATTTGCTGAGAACGGTGACAGACTGATTCTTACAGGACGTAACGGACAGCGGCTGGAGGAGATCCGCAAGGAGCTGACGGCCAAGGGCGCTGAGGTGCTGACGCTTGTCTTCGACGTGAGAGACCGCGAGCAGGCCACGCGGCTCATCGGCGGCCTGCCGGAAGAGTGGCGCGAGATTGACGTGCTGGTGAATAATGCAGGACTGGCCCTCGGACTGGAAGCGGAATATGAGGGTAGTCTGGACGACTGGGAAACGATGATTGATACCAATATCAAAGGGCTGCTCACGATGACCCGTCTGGTGGTGCCCGGCATGATAGCACGCAACCGCGGACATATCATCAACGTGGGGTCTGTGGCTGGCGATGCTGCCTATGCCGGCGGTAATGTCTACTGTGCCACGAAGGCTGCCGTGAAGGCGCTCACCGACGGACTGCGTATCGATGTGGCTGAAACGGCTGTCCGTGTGACCAACCTGAAGCCCGGGCTCGTGGAGACGAATTTCAGCAATATTCGTTTCAGGGGCGACACCGACCGCGCCAAGAAGCTCTATACCGGCATCAAGCCCCTGACGGGCGACGATATTGCCGATGTGGCCGTCTATGCTGCCAACGCCCCTGAGCATGTGCAGATAGCCGAAGTGCTCATCCTTGCCACCCATCAGGCCAGCGGCAGCGTTATCGTAAGGAAAGACTGAATAACGTTTAAAATAATAAAATCTTTTTGCTGTCTGCATGAAATGCACTAACTTTGCACTCGTTTTCAGATACTGAATAATGGATATATATATATTAGGTATTGAGTCGAGTTGTGACGACACGTCTGCAGCCGTGCTGAAGAACGGTGTGCTGCTGTCGAACGTTACGGCATCGCAGGCTGTGCATGAAGCCTATGGAGGTGTGGTGCCTGAGCTGGCTTCCAGAGCCCATCAGCAGAATGTGGTACCCGTGGTGAGTGAGGCTATCAAGCGGGCGGGCATCACGAAGGAACAGCTGTCGGCAGTGGCCTTTACACGAGGCCCTGGCCTGATGGGGTCGCTGCTCGTGGGCGTAAACTTCGCCAAGGGATTTGCCCGCTCGCTGGGTATTCCTCTGATAGACGTGAACCACTTGCAGGGACACGTGATGGCACACTTCATAACCTCCCCGGAAGGAGGGGAGAATATTCCCCCGTTCCCGTTCCTCTGTCTGCTGGTTTCGGGCGGCAACTCACAGATTGTGCTGGTGCGCGCCTATAACGATATGGAGGTGCTGGGACAGACCATCGACGATGCGGCGGGCGAGGCTATTGACAAATGCTCGAAGGTGATGGGGCTGGGCTATCCCGGCGGACCCATCATCGACAGGCTGGCCCGACAGGGCAATCCGAAGGCCTACCAGTTTGCCGAGCCGCATATCCCCGGGCTTGACTATAGCTTCTCGGGACTGAAAACCTCGTTCCTCTACAGCCTGCAGAAGTGGGTGGCCGAGGATGCTGACTTCGTGGAGCATCACAAGGAGGATCTGGCTGCCTCGCTGGAATGGACCATCGTGGACATCCTGATGAAGAAGCTTCGGCTTGCCGTGAAGCAGACGGGTATCAAGCACGTGGCTGTGGCGGGGGGCGTAAGTGCCAACAACGGACTGCGCAATGCCTTCCAAGACCATGCTAAGCGCTACGGATGGACGATCTACATACCGAAGTTCAGCTATACGACCGACAATGCCGCCATGATTGGTATCGTGGGCTACTATAAGTACCTGGACAAGGTGTTCTGTCCGATAGATGCGCCTGCATTTAGCAAAGTAACGTTCGTTTAAGAATAAAAAAATAAAAATCTTATGGATTTTGAAAGTAAGATTATCAGCAGGGAGATTAGTGAGCTGCTGTGGGAAAGGGAAAAGACGCTGGCAACGGCTGAGAGCTGTACCGGTGGACGCATAGCCGAGGCGATTATTGCCGTGCCGGGAGCCTCGAAGTATTTCAAGGGCGGCATTATCTGCTATGTCGACGAGGTGAAGGAGAACCTCCTGGGCGTGTCCCACGACATGCTTGAGGAGAAGACCGCCGTTTGTGAGGAGGTGGCCATCGAGATGGTGAAGGGTGCCTGCAAAGCCCTGAACACCCACTATGCCATATCGGCAACTGGCTTTGCAGGTCCTGGCGGCGGTACGAAGGATATTCCCGTGGGTACTATCTGGCTGGCCTGTGGCAATGCCGACAGGGTGGTTACCTGTAGGGTGGAGGAAGACCATGGGCGCGACATCAATCTGGCCATTGCCACTAACCGAGCCATACAGATGTTCCGCGACTACCTGAAAGAGGAGGAGGAAGTGCAGGAGTGATATGAGGAATACAATAGGAAACAGAGGGGTAACGCTTGCGCTGCTGATCATCCTGCTTTGTTCGGTCTTTCTGAACGATGCTGCAGCCCAGAAGCTGACTGCCCAGGCACCTCAGCTGGTGGCTGTAGGGCAGCAGTTCAGGCTTACCTATACGGCCGACAGCCATGATGTGAGCGGATTCCGCATTGGTGACATTCCCGATGCCTTTGATGTACTCACGGGGCCGCATACGTCGACCTCGTCGAGCTTTCAGATGATCAATGGCAAGACCACGCGGTCGTCGTCGGTCACCTATACCTATATTCTGAGTGCTACGAAGGACGGCACCTTTACTATTCCGGCAGCCACTATCGCTATTGACGGTAATAATGTGAGCTCGAACACGTTGAAGATTACGGTGAACGGGCAGGCACAGGCAGGGGGGAGTGGTAGTCAGGGCGGCCGACAGCGCCAACAGGTCGACGGCATGCGCGATGCTGGGACGGCCATATCGGGTAGCGACCTCTTCATCCGTGTGAGTGCCAACAAGAAACGGGTGGTGGAGCAGGAGCCTGTTCTGCTCACCTATAAGGTATATACGCTCGTGGACCTTACCCAGTTGGAAGGAAAAATGCCCGACCTGAAGGGATTCCACACACAGGAGGTGTCGCTGCCTCAGCAGAAGAGCTTCTCGCTGGAGCAGCTTAATGGCCGGCCGTATCGTACGGTGACGTGGAGCCAGTATGTGATGTTCCCGCAGATAACGGGTAAGCTGGAGATTCCCAGCATCACGTTCAACGGCATCGTGGTGCAGCGCAATCGTAATGTGGATCCTTTCGAGGCTTTCTTTAATGGCGGTTCCGGATATATCGAGGTGAAGAAAGCCATCAAGGCTCCCAGTATTGAGATTCAGGTAGACCCGTTGCCCGATAGGCCTGCCGGCTTCTCGGGAGGCGTGGGGCGCTTCAATATTTCGGCTACCATCGACAAGACGGAAGTGAAAGCCAACGACCCCATTAATCTGCGCGTAGTGGTGAGCGGCGTGGGCAACCTGAAGCTTATCAAAGAGCCTGTAGTGGCCTTCCCCAAGGATTTTGACAGCTATGATGCCAAGCAGACCGACAAGACCAAGCTGACGACGAACGGTGTGGAAGGCAGCATGATCTATGATTTCCTGACCGTTCCCCGTCATCAGGGCGACTTTGAGATTCCGCCTGTGGAGTTTGTCTACTATGACACCTCTGCCAAGCAGTATCGGACGGTGAAGACCGAAGCTTTCCAGATTCATGTGGAAAAGGGAGAAGGTTCGGGCGCTAATACTGTGAAGGACTTCACTATGCAGGAAGATGTACAGTTGCTGGCCAAGGACATCCGTCATATCAAGCTGGGCAGCGTACGCCAGTATGCCGAAGGCTGCTATTTCTTCGGCAGCCCGTTCTATTGGGTGACCATTGCCTTGCTGCTGGCTGTCTTCGTGTCGCTTTTCGTCATCTTCCGTCAGCAGGCCTTGGCCAATGCGGACTTGGTGGGCGCACGTGCCGGCAAGGCCAACAAGGTGGCCACACGCCGACTGAAGCAAGCCAGGTCGCTGATGAACCAAGGCAAGTCGGGCGAATTCTTCGACGAAGTGCTGCGAGCCCTATGGGGCTATGTCGGCGACAAGCTGAACATAGCGGTTACCGAGCTGTCGCGTGAGAACATACAGGAGCGCCTGTCTTCCCGCAAGGTCGACGACGAAACCATCAAGCTCTTTATCGAGGCACTTGATGAGTGCGAGTATCAGCGCTATGCACCCGGCGACCCGAAGGGCAACATGCAGGTGGTCTACAAGTCGGCCATGGATGCCATCGAGAAGATTGAAGGTACGATTAAGAAAAGGTAGAAAGGAGAGAAGTCATGACCAGATATATTGTTTCCATACTTATGTTCTGCAGCATCTGCCTGTCGGCTCATGCCTTGACGAAAGCTGAGGCTGACAGCGCCTATGTTGGCGGTGACTACCAGAAGGCAGCAGCACTCTACGATTCGCTGCTTGCACAGGGCGTGAGCTATGAGCTATACTATAACTTGGGCAATGCCTATTATAGGATGGATGACATCACCCATGCCATCCTGAGCTATGAGCGCGCGCTGCGACTGGCACCCGGCGATGCCGATGTGCGCTTCAATCTGCAGATGGCCCGCTCGAAGACGATTGACAAGATCGTACCGGAGTCGGAGATGTTCTTCGTGACGTGGTATCGCTCGCTGGTCAACATGGCCAGTGCCGACGGATGGGGCTATACTGCCTTAGTGATGCTGGGACTGGTCATCGTGCTGGCCCTGATGTATCTTTTCGGTAACAGACTGTGGCTGCGCAAGCTGGGCTTCTTCGGAGCCATCGTGGCCTTCTTTCTCTTTCTCCTGGGCAATCTGCTTGCCTGGCAGCAGAAGAATTTTGCTGAAGTACAGAAAGCAGCCATCATCATCGAGTCGGCGGCTAATGTGAAGAGTACCCCGGCCAATAACGGTACCGATCTCTTCATCCTGCATGAAGGAACGAAGGTGACGATTGTTGACGATACTATGCGTGAATGGAAGGAAGTGCGCGTGGCCGACGGCAAGCAGGGATGGATAGAGACAAAACAGATGGAGGTGATATAGCACATGGACTGGAACGCAATAATAGATTTCGACAAGCAGTTGCTGCTGGCTGTCAACGGCAGCGACTCGCTCTTCCTGGATGGCATAGTGATGACGCTGACCACCGCGGCAACATGGATTCCCCTCTACCTCTCTCTCTTTTATCTGGTAGTGAAGAACAATCCCTCCTGGCAGAAGGTGCTGCTGATCGTGGCCTGTGCAGGACTGTGCGTGCTGCTGGCAGGTACTGTCGACGATGTGCTGGTGAAACCCAACGTGGCGCGCTGGCGGCCAACCCATGACCCTGAGATAGGGATGCTGGTGGATGTGGTGAATGACTATCGAGGAGGCAACTACGGCTTCTTCTCGGCTCATGCCAGCAATACGTTCAGCATAGCGCTCTTCTTCTCCCTGCTCGTAAGGAGCCGGTTGCTTACGGTGTTTCTTGTGGGATGGTCGCTCACTAATTGTTGGACGCGCATGTATCTGGGCGTTCACTATCCTGGCGATATTCTTTGCGGACTGCTGTGGGGAGGCATCGTGGGTACCTGTGTCTGGCTTCTCCATCAGCGAGTGAACCGGCGTTGGGAGAAGGGCGCTATCAGTCACTCCTCGCAATTTACGTCGACAGGTTATTGCATCAAGGATGTCTATGTTGTAATCGGGGTGCTGGGGCTTTCGCTCATCTATGCACTTATAAGAGGGTGCTTCTTTGCCTATTTGTGAACAGGCATCCCATGAAATATTAACATTGTATTGATGGATACGAAACATATTCGCATAAGCGACTATAACTATCAGCTGCCAGACGAGCGCATCGCAAAGTTTCCGCTGAAGCAGCGCGATCACTCCAAGCTTCTTATATATAATAAAGGTATAGTGACAGAGGATGTGTTCTGCCACTTGCCCGGCTATCTGCCTGAAGGCGCTCTCATGGTGTTCAACAACACCAAGGTCATTCAGGCACGTATGCACTTCAGGAAGACCACAGCCAGCGGAGAGCAGAAAGGCGCGCTCATTGAGGTGTTCCTCTTGGAGCCTGCCGATCCTAACGACTACGAACTGATGTTCCAGTCGACAAGCCGCTGCTCGTGGTATTGTCTGGTGGGCAATCTGAAGAAGTGGAAGGAAGGAGCCCTGAAGCGGACGATCATCGTCAATGGCCGCGAGGTTACGGTATCGGCTGTCCGTGAAGGTGAGCATGGTACCAGCCAGCGTATCGGCTTTGAGTGGGATGGGGGAGTGTCGTTTGCTGAGATCATCGACGTGATGGGCGAGCTGCCTATTCCTCCCTATCTGAACCGTGAGACGCAGGAGAGCGACAAGACCACCTACCAGACCGTTTACTCAAAGATAAAGGGTAGTGTGGCGGCTCCTACGGCAGGACTTCATTTTACGCCTGAAGTACTGGCGGATATAGATAAGCACGGAATAGACTGCGAGGAGCTTACGCTGCATGTGGGGGCGGGAACCTTCAAGCCGGTGAAGAGCGAGGAGATAGAAGGACACGAGATGCACACGGAATATATCAGCGTGCGTCGCCAGACCCTCGAAAAGTTGCTCAAACACGGGTGTAAGGCGATTGCCGTAGGTACCACCAGCGTGCGTACGCTGGAGAGCCTCTACTATATGGGACTGAAAGTGCTGCGCAATCCCCAGCTGAAGGAAGAAGAGCTGCACGTAAGCCAATGGGAGCCTTACGAAGTGATTGACGCAAACGCTCAGAGCATTCAAGTCAAACACGCAGAGCGATTGGCAAGCTCTCCTCAAGAGAGTATCAAGGCCCTGCTCGACTGGCTCGACCGTAATGAACAGACGGTACTGCACAGCAGCACACAGATCATTATCGCCCCGGGCTATGACTATAAGATTGTGAAGATGCTGGTTACCAACTTCCATCAGCCGCAGTCGACGTTGCTGCTGCTCGTCAGCGCCTTCGTGCATGGTGACTGGCATAAGATATACGACTATGCCCTCGGGCATGACTTCCGTTTCCTGAGCTACGGGGATAGTTCGCTGCTGATTCCGTAAATTGAACAGAATATGAAAATAGGAGATAAAGTAAGATTCCTGAGTGAGATAGGAGGAGGCCGCGTGGCTGGCTTTCAAGGAAAGGATATTGTGCTCGTCGAAGATGAGGACGGCTTTCAGGTGCCAATGCGCACCAGCGACGTTGTGGTTATCGGTGAGGAGAACTACGACACGCAGCATGTGGTAGAGGTGAAGCAGCAGTCGAAACAGGCAGCTTCAAAGGAAGAGGAACCTGCCGACCGTCCGGTCACTTTCAAGGCTTTGCCCGAAGAACGGAAGGGTGGGGAGCATCTGTCGGCCTATATGGCCTTTGTGCCAATGGATTTGAAAGAACTGACACAGACGCGCTTCGAGGCCTATTTCGTCAATGACTCCAACTACTATATGCGATTCACCTACCTGTCGTCTGCCGGTAGCAGTTGGCAATTACGCACAACGGCAGAGGTGGAACCCAACACGAAACTGTATCTGGAGGAGTTCGGACGGGAAGATCTGAACGATATGGAACGCCTCACGGTGCAGATCCTGCCGTATAAGAGGGAAAAAACGTTCATGCTGAAGCCTGCCGTCGACGTACAGTTCCGGCTTGATGCCGTGAAGTTCTACAAGCTGCATACCTTCCAGCAGAACGACTTCTTCGAGCAGCCCGCCCTGATCTATACGCTTATAGAGAACGATAAGCCCATGAAACCGCTGGTGGTCAGCGCAGACCAGCTGAAGGAGCAGATGTACCAGCAGCGTGAGGAGCCCAGGAAACCCCGTCCTTTGGTGACACCGGCGCGCAAAGAGGGCGAGCCTGTCGTTGTAGACCTGCATGCAGATGAATTGCTCGAGACCACGTCGGGCATGAGTGCTACCGATATCCTGAACTATCAGCTCGATACGTTCCGTAAGGTGCTGGGCGAACATGCCAAGAAGAAAGGCACGAAAATTGTCTTCATCCACGGCAAGGGAGAGGGTGTGCTTCGACAGGCGCTCATCAATGACCTGCGCTATCGTTTCAAGAACTACACCTATCAAGATGCTTCGTTCCGGGAGTATGGATATGGGGCCACATTGGTGACCATCAAGTGACCATAGTAGCATAGGTGCCGGTATTTGTTATACGGAGTTGGCAATTTGGTTGGTAAATTGCACATTTATATTTATTTGTGCTAAAATATTTGCCCGTTTCGTAGAAAAATAGTAATTTCGCACCGCAATTTAGAAACATTTAGTAAAACCCAATAAACATCACAAGTATTATGAAGAAGTACAACTTCAATGCCGGTCCGTCGATGCTTCCCCGTGAGGTTATCGAAAAGACTGCTCAACAGTGTTTAGACTTCAATGGTTCTGGTCTCTCTCTGATGGAGATCAGCCACCGTGCAAAGGACTTTCAGCCCGTTGTTGACGAGGCTGTGGCTCTGGTGAAGGAAATCCTTGATATTCCAGAGGGTTACTCAGTGATTTTCCTTGGTGGTGGCGCATCTCTCGAGTTCTGTATGATTCCCTACAACTTCCTCATTAAGAAGGCTGCTTACCTGAACACCGGTGTTTGGGCTAAGAAGGCCATGAAGGAAGCAAAGCTCTTCGGTGAGGTTATCGAAGCTGCTTCTTCTGCTGATGCCAACTACACTTTCATTCCAAAGCAGAAAGATTGGAATGTTCCAGCAGATGTTGACTACCTGCACATCTGCACAAATAATACGATTTATGGTACGGAAATCCGTAAGGATCCCGATGTGCCTGTTCGTCTGATTGCCGATATGTCTTCAGACATCTTCAGCCGTCCTATCGACGTGAAGAAGTACGATGCCATCTATGCCGGTGCGCAGAAGAACCTCGCTATGGCTGGTGTGACCATCATTATCGTGAAGGACGACGCGCTGGGCAAGGCTCCTCGTGAGATTCCCACTATGCTCGACTACCGCACACACGTTGAGAAGGGCTCTATGTTCAACACACCTCCTGTAGTACCCATCTACTCTGCTCTTGAGACCCTCCGCTGGATCAAGAAGAATGGTGGCGTAGAGGCTATGGACAAGCTGGCACAGCAGCGTGCAGAGATTGTCTACGGAGAGATTGACCGTAACAAGATGTTCCGTGGTACTGCCAATGTTGAAGACCGTTCGGTTATGAACCTATGCTTCGTTATGGCCGACGAGTACAAGGAGCTGGAGAAGGACTTCCTCGACTTTGCCGTATCAAAGGGTATGGTTGGCGTGAAGGGTCATCGTTCGGTAGGCGGCTTCCGTGCTTCTTGCTACAATGCCCAGACCATCGAGGGCTGCAACGCACTTGTAGCTTGCATGAAGGAATTCGAGAATAGTCATTGACCATTGACTATTGACCATTGACCATTATGAAGGCCAATAATATAGTGCTGGCTGACAGTAAGGCTTTTGCTCTTAGAATAATAAGGCTATATAATTATTTGAAAGAAGAAAAACAGGTTTATCTCCTGTCAAAGCAAATACTGAGAAGTGGTACTAGTATTGGAGCCAATATTCGTGAGAGTGTCAATGCTCAAAGTCGGATGGATTTTATTAACAAATTAAATATCGCTCTAAAGGAAGCAAATGAAACTGAATATTGGCTGGAGTTGCTCCACGAGTCGGATTATTTGGATGACAAGCAATTTGAATCCATATATAATGATTGTGGTAAAATCGCGGCAACTCTGACCAAAATTATCAAAACGACTAAGGATGTCGCGGAGAAATAATGGTCAATGTTCAATGTTCAATGTTCAATGAATAAAATGAAAGTTCTTGTTGCAACAGAAAAGCCTTTCGCAGCTGCTGCTGTAGAGGGCATTCGCAAAGAGATAGAAGGAGCAGGCAACGAGTTGGCTCTGCTCGAGAAATACACGGAGAAAGCACAGCTGCTTGATGCTGTGAAGGATGCCGACGCATTGATCATCCGCTCGGATAAAGTTGATGCTGAGGTGCTTGATGCTGCCAAGCAGCTGAAGATTGTGGTGCGTGCCGGTGCTGGCTATGACAACATCGACCTCGCTGCCGCTACTGCTCACAAGGTAGTGGCTGAGAACACACCGGGTCAGAACGCCAATGCCGTAGCCGAACTCGTGTTCGGTCTGCTGGTCTTTGCCGTTCGTCAGTTCTATAATGGTAAGGCTGGTACTGAGCTCATGGGCAAGAAGTTGGGCATCCTCGCTTTCGGTAACGTGGGTCGCAACGTGGCCCGTATCGCCAAGGGCTTCGGTATGGATGTCTATGCATACGATGCCTTCTGTCCTGCTGAGGTCATTGAAAAGGCTGGCGTTCATGCTGTGGCCAATCAGGAGGCACTCTTCGAGCAGTGTGATGTCGTATCGCTCCATATTCCTGCCACACCTGAGACCAAGCAGAGCATCAACTATGCTCTTGTGGGCAAGATGAAGAAGGGTGGTATCCTAGTGAACACCGCCCGTAAGGAAGTCATTAACGAAGCCGAACTGCTCAAGCTCATGGAGGAGCGTCAGGACCTGAAGTTCGTTACCGACATCATGCCCGATGCCAATGCAGACTTCCAGAAGTTTGAAGGCCGCTACTTCTCTACTCCCAAGAAGATGGGAGCACAGACGGCCGAGGCCAACACCAATGCTGGTATTGCTGCTGCCTGCCAGATTAATGCCTTCTTTAAGAATGGCGACACCAAGTTCCAGGTGAACAAATAATTGTATCAGAAAACATACTCACGATCTCACTCAATAGGATTTATAAGCCTGTTGAGTGAGATTCTTATTTACATCCCCCTTGTGGTATATTATAAAATAATAAGGTGTAGTAGAGATTAATTACTACAAGGTTGAAAGTATGTGTTAAATAAATATAAAAGTGGGATTTGGAAAAGTGTATAGTTTCCAATTACTCATTAAAAAGTTGTACCTTTGCAGTCCGATTATTAGGGGAGAGTCTTAGAATCCCCGCGGGTGGCGTGTAAATAGTGACCGTCTTTGGCCGGACGGCGCGGTTTGTGAATCGTCATTCAAACAATTGAGAACGCGGCAAGGCCGCACATTAAAAAACTGTTTTTTAGTAAAATTATTTTCAAGAATGAACACTTTAAGTTACAAGACCGTCTCGATTAACAAAGAGACTGCCAAAAAGGAGTGGGTCGTTATCGATGCTACCGATCAGGTGGTAGGTCGTCTCGCTTCAAAGGTCGCCAAGCTGATTCGCGGTAAGTACAAGCCCAGCTTCACTCCGCACGTTGATTGCGGCGACAACGTTATCATTATCAATGCAGCCAAGGTGGTATTCACCGGTAAGAAGGAGACCGATAAGGTCTACACCCGCTATACTGGCTATCCTGGTGGTCAGCGCTTCAATACCCCCGCTGAGCTTCGCAAGCAGCCCAATGGTATTGACAAGATGCTCCGTCACGCTGTGAAGGGCATGCTGCCCAAAGGTCCTCTCGGACGCAGCCTGCTGAACAACCTCTATATCTATGAGGGAACAGAGCACAAGCATGAGGCACAGAAGCCGAAGGCTATCGATATTAACCAGTATAAATAAGTAGAAGAAAATGGAAGTAATTAACGCAATAGGTCGTCGCAAGAGCTCAGTAGCTCGCGTTTATCTGTCGGAAGGTACTGGCAAGATCACGATCAACAAGAAAGACATTACGGAATATTTCCCCTCAGCTATCCTGCAGTATGTGGTGAAGCAGCCTCTGAACCTGCTGGAGTGCGCTGAGAAGTTCGACATCAAGGCCAACCTCGACGGTGGCGGCTTTACTGGTCAGAGCCAGGCTCTGCGTATGGCTATCGCCCGTGCACTGGTGAAGCTGAATGCTGAGGACAAGAAGGCGCTGAAGACTCAGGGATTCCTCACCCGCGATAGCCGTGAGGTTGAGCGTAAAAAGCCCGGTCAGCCCAAGGCACGTCGTCGCTTCCAGTTCAGTAAGCGTTAAAATCTACTGGACATGTTTAGCATCTAAACTGGCGGGACTCTGGCTAAAATTTCTAGTACGACTAGTTCAACTAGTACGACTAGCCCACCTGGATTACCCGTTGGCTGATCTAACAAAGATTAAAAAGAAAGTAAACAACAAAATTAAAGAATTTAAAAAATGGCAAGAACAAATTTTGATATGCTGCTTCAGGCCGGTTGCCACTTTGGCCACCTGAAGCGTAAGTGGAACCCCGCCATGGCTCCCTACATCTATACCGAGCGTAACGGTATTCACATCATTGACCTCCACAAGACCGTCGTAAAGATTGACGATGCTGCCGAGGCACTGAAGGCCATCGCCCGTCAGGGTAAGAAAATCCTCTTTGTAGGTACTAAAAAACAGACTAAGGAAGTGATTGCCGAGAAGGCAACCAGCATCAATATGCCTTACGTTATCGAGCGTTGGCCGGGCGGTATGCTCACCAACTTCCCCACTATCCGTAAGGCTGTGAAGAAGATGGCAAACATCGACAAACTGATGAATGACGGTACGTTCGGCAATCTGTCGAAGCGCGAGCTGCTGCAGGTTACTCGTCAGCGTGCTAAGTTGGAGAAGAACCTCGGTTCTATCGTCGACCTGACCCGTCTGCCCAGTGCCCTGTTTGTTGTGGATGTGATGAAGGAGAATATTGCTGTCCGCGAGGCTAACCGTTTGGGTATTCCCGTCTTCGGTATCGTTGACACCAATAGCGATCCCAAGAACATCGACTTCGTGATTCCTGCTAACGATGATGCTAAGGACAGTGTTGAGGTAATCCTGAACGCTTGTTGTGCAGCCATCGCCGAGGGTCTCGAGGAGCGCAAGGCCGAAAAGGCTGATGAGAAGGCTGCTGAAGCTCAGGCTGAGGTGGAGGTTGAAGAGAAGCGTCCTGCACGTCGTGCTCGCAAGGCTGCTCCCGCTGCTGAGGCTCCCGCTGAAGAGGCTGCCCCCGCTGCTGAGGAAGAGGCTCCCGCTGCCGAGTAATCTTAGCCCACTAAGAGTTAGGGGGCTGGAGGTCTGAACAAGCGCAGATTTCCATTCCCCTAACTTTAAAAATATCAACAACAACAACTAAAAAAGGTCTGATAACGCTTGTTCAGACCCCTAACCCCTAATTAGGGGCTTACTAAAATGGCAATTTCAATTGACGATATTAAGAAGCTGCGCACTATGACTGGTGCTGGTCTGGCTGACGTAAAGAAGGCTCTGACTGAGGCAGAGGGTGATTTCGACCGTGCCAAGGAGCTACTCCGTGAGCGTGGTCTGGCTATCGCTGCAAAACGTAGTGATCGTGAGACCTCTAACGGTTGTGTACTTGCTAAGGTAGAGAACGGCTTTGGTGCTATCCTCGCCTTGAAGTGTGAGACTGACTTCGTGGCTAACGGTGCTGATTTCATTGCGCTGACTCAGAGCATTCTGAATGCTGCTGTAGCCAAGAAATGCAAGACGCTTGATGAGGTTAACAATCTCGACATCAACGGTCAGAAGGCCAGCGAGGCTGTTACTCAGCGCTCGGGTATCACCGGTGAAAAGATGGAGCTCGATGGCTACCAGATTCTGGAAGGTGAGAATATTGAGGCCTACGACCACATGGGTAAGCACACCCTCTGTACGATGGTCCAGACCAACAAGACCAATGCCGATGCAGGTCACAAGGTAGCCATGCAGGTGGCTGCTATGAAGCCTGTGGCTCTTGATGCTGCTCACGTTGATCAGGCTATTCTCGACGAGGAGTACAAGACCGCTGTTGAGAAGACCAAGCTGGAGCAGGTTGAGAAGTATGTAGAGGTCGTGCTGAAGAAAGCCGGCATCAACCCCAATCTCGTTGACAGCGAGGATCACATCGAGTCTAACATGGCAAAGGGCTGGCTTACTCAGGAGCAGGCTGATGAGGCTCGCAAACTGAAGGAGAGCGCTGCTGCCGAGAAGGCTGCCACACTGAATATGAACATGATCGAGAACATTGCCAAAGGCCGTGTTCAGAAGTTCTTGAAGGAGAACTGCCTCGTTGATCAGGAGTTCCAGTTCGGTGAGGGCGACAAGGCTACTGTTTCTCAGTGGCTGGCTCAGCAGGACAAGGAGCTGAAGATTGTCGACTTCCGTCGCTTCACCCTTGCTGCAGAGTAAGTCTCAAACAGACTGTTCTAATATTTAAACTGGAAGAATCTCTGGTTCTTCCAGTTTTTTCTTTATCAAACTATGAAGATATTTGCTGTTGGCATGAACTATCTCATGCACACCGAAGAACTCGATGGACATGCATACCGTCCGTCCGAGCCAGTCATCTTTACCAAAGCCGATTCGGCGTTACTGAAAGACCGTAAGCCTTTTTTTGTGCCTGATGATATGGGGCGGATAGACTATGAGGCTGAGTTGGTGGTTCGCATCTGCCGTTTGGGCAAGGCCATTCCTGAGCGCTTTGCCCGTCGTTACTACGATGCGGTGACTGTGGGCCTCGACTTTACTGCCCGTGATATGCAGGAGGAAGCGCGGCGAAAGGGACTGCCCTGGACTATCTGCAAGGGCTTTGACGGTAGTGCCATTATCGGTGAGTGGCTACCACTTCAGTCTGATGTGCAATCCCTTCATTTTCAGCTTCATAAGAATGGGGAACTCGTGCAGCAGGGATTTGCCGGCGACATGCTGTTTACGGTCGATGCCCTCATCAGCTATCTGTCGCGCTATTTTACACTAAAAACGGGCGACCTGCTGTTCACAGGAACGCCCGCTGGGGTAGGTCCAGTCGCCGTTGGCGACTTCCTCGAAGGTTATATCGGTGAGCAGAGGGTATTGGAGTGCCGTTGTAAGTAACCTCTCACTACTCAGCTCTACTTATCTGATAAATAACAGTTCGCGGTACTTTGGCAGCGTCCAGAGACCGTCTTCCACAATCATTTCCAGATGATCGGTCTCGTCGCGTATAGCATCCATCTTGGGACAAACGGTGTCGTGATACTGTATGGCCCTCTGGTGAATATCCTTTGTTCGGTTGGCCACGCGACGGGCTTCCGTCAGTTCTTCTACCAATTGTTCAATACGCTCTGTGCGTTCGGCAATCTCCTCAATCAGTTTCATGTTACGAGCTGACAGGCGTTCAGCCTTTTGGATGTCGAACACGCTTTTCATACCCTGTACGTTCTTGATGAGCTGGCTCTGGTAGTGTGTCGACACAGGGATGATATGGTTCATGGCCAGGTCGCCGAGAACGCGAGCCTCTATCTGTACGGTTTTCACGTACATCTCCCATTTTACTTCATTGCGTGCCTCCAGTTCCTTGCGGTTCATGACTTTTGTGCTCTCAAACATCTTCACGCTCGACTCATCGAGATAGCGCTCGAAGATGACGGGACACGACTTTTCAACATCCAGTCCACGTTTGGCAGCTTCCTTTACCCATTCTTCAGCATAGCCGTTGCCGTCGAAACGCACAGGCTTGCAGAACTGGATATCGTCGCGCAGCACATCGATGATAGCATGGAATTTTGCTGTATGGCCAAGTTCAGGAAGGAACTTGTGTTCTCTTTCATATAGCGCTATCTTCTTGTCAACACGCTCTTTGAACGATGTCAGCGCTTCGGCCATTGCGGCATTGAGGGCTATCATAGCCGAGGCACAGTTCACGCTGGAGCCAGGTGCACGGAATTCGAATCGGTTGCCGGTGAAGGCGAATGGCGACGTGCGGTTACGGTCGGTATTGTCGATGATGAGGTCGGGAATCTGAGGGATGTCAATCTCCATTCCTTTCTTTCCTTTAAGCGTAAACAGTTCACTCGCATCCGACTGCTCGATATGGTCAAGCAGTTCGGTGAGCTGTGTGCCGAGGAACGACGAGATGATGGAGGGAGGAGCTTCGTTGCCCCCCAGTCGGCGGTCATTGGTTGCGCTCATAATGGAGGCTTTCAGCAGTCCGTTGTGACGATAGACGGCCATCAGCGTCTCTACGATGAAAGTGACGAAGCGCAATGTCTCGTTAGCGGTTACCTGTGGGTTCGACGGATCGTTCTTGCCTGGTGCGTGAAGCAATACGCCATTGTCGGCACTCAGGCTCCAGTTGTTGTGCTTTCCCGAACCGTTAATGCCATCGAACGGTTTCTCGTGCAGCAGCACGCGGAAGCCATGCTTACGGGCCACCTTCTTCATCAGCGACATGAGCAGCATGTTGTGGTCAACGGCCAGATTGCATTCCTCGAAGATGGGAGCCAGCTCAAACTGGTTGGGAGCTACTTCGTTATGTCTCGTTTTACAGGGAATGGCCAGCTCAAGTGCCTGAATCTCAAGGTCTTTCATGAATGCCTGTACACGATCGGGGATAGTGCCGAAGTAATGGTCGTCCATCTGCTGGTTCTTGGCGCTCTCATGTCCCATCAGGGTGCGTCCCGTGAGCATCAGGTCGGGGCGGGCAGAGTAGAGGCCCTCGTCAACGAGGAAGTATTCCTGTTCCCATCCGAGGTTCACCTGTACCTTCTTGACATCGTCATAGAATAATGAGCAAACGTCCTTGGCTGCCTTGCCTACAGCGTGCAGCGCACGCAATAGTGGAGCCTTGTAGTCGAGTGCCTCTCCAGTGTATGCGATAAAGATGGTGGGAATACACAGTGTGTCATCGATGATAAATACTGGCGATGTGGGATCCCATGCAGAGTAGCCACGGGCTTCAAACGTATTGCGGATGCCACCGTTGGGGAACGATGAGGCATCAGGCTCCTGCTGTACGAGCAGTTTGCCGGAGAATTTCTCTATCATGCCGCCCTTCCCGTCATGTTCTACGAAGGCATCATGTTTCTCGGCAGTACCCTCCGTCAGTGGCTGGAACCAGTGAGTATAGTGGGTGACCCCCATCTCCTGTGCCCATTGTTTCATGCCGGCAGCCACCTCGTCGGCTATCGAGCGGTCGAGCCGTGCTCCGTTATCTATCACGTCGATAAGTTTGTCGTAGACCTCTTTCGACAAGTATTTGTACATCTTCTTGCGGTCGAAGACATATTTTCCGAAATATTCTGCAGGCCGCTCGCTGGGAGCCTCTACGTCGAGGGCTCTTTTCTTGAAGGCCTCTTCTACTACCTGAAATCTTAAGTTGTTTGCCATTAGTCTATATAGCGTTTAGTTATTTCTCCATAGTTTTCGATGCGACGGTCGCGCAGGAAGGGCCACCATCGCCGTACCTGCTCGGCTCTCTGCATATCGATGCTGACGATAATGCTTTCCTCCTCGTCGGTGGAAGCCTCATAGTACAGTTCGCCCTGCGGTCCGCAGACGAACGATGTTCCCCAGAACTGGATGCCGTTGGTCTGATGGCTGGGGTCGGGCTCATGGCCTACGCGGTTCACCGCCACCACAGGCAGTCCGTTGGCTACAGCATGGCCGCGCATTACCGTCTGCCAGGCCATGCGCTGTCGCTGCTGTTCTTCGGGCGTGTCGCTGCTCTCATAGCCGATGGCAGTGGGGTAGATGAGTATCTCAGCACCTTGCAGGGCCATTAGTCGCGCTGCTTCGGGATACCACTGGTCCCAGCAAACCAGTACCCCCAGCTTTCCTATAGATGTCTGGATGGGCTGGAATCCGAGGTCGCCAGGCGTGAAGTAGAACTTCTCATAGTAGGCCGGGTCGTCGGGGATGTGCATCTTACGGTATTTTCCGGCTATTGACCCGTCTTTGTCAAAGACAACCGCCGTGTTATGGTAGAGTCCGGAGGCACGACGCTCGAAGAGAGAGGTAACCAGCACCACTCCGCATTCCTTGGCCAACCGTCCGTAGATGTCGGTAGAAGGACCGGGGATGGGCTCTGCCAGGTCAAAGTTGTTGACATCTTCTACTTGACAGAAGTAGAGCGAGTTGTGCAGTTCTTGCAGCACGATGAGCTCGGCACCTCGGCAGGCTAAGTCACGGATGCCGTTGCAGAGCCGCTCTATGTTGCTGATAGTGTCGGCTGTGTTGTGTTGTTGTAGGAATCCGATGTTGAGTTCTTTCATTTCTTTTGGCTTATATATACTCCTGCAGGGAACTGCATGGTGCAGCAATGCAGGGAACCATGCTGTTTGATGATGCTGCGACAGTCGATGGGTACAATCTCCCGATTAGGGAATGCCTGACCGATGATGCGTAGCGCCTCTTCGTCGAGGTCGGGCTGATGATAGGTGGGACAGAGTACGGCCCCGTTGACGACGAGGAAGTTGGCGTAGGTAGCCGGCAGCCGCTCGCGCCTGCGCTTGCCACGATACTCATAGTAGTCATAGATAGGGCGGGGCATAGGCAGCTTCATCAGTCTATAGGGGTTGCCGTCAAGTGTACGGAAAGTCATGAGCTGTTCTTCCATGAGCTTTAGCCCTTGGTATTGCTCGTCCTGAGGATCATCACATCCTACGTAAAGCAGCGTATCATCGGGACAGATACGTACCAATGTGTCGATATGGCCGTCGGTATCGTCGCCTGTCAGCTGACCGTGGTCTATCCATAGCACACGCTCGGCATGCAGATACGCTTTCAGTCGCTGTTCTATCTCGTCTTTTGTGAGTGGCTGGTTGCGGTGTGGCGCTAACAGGCAGCAGGAAGTCGTGAAAATAGTACCGCGCCCGTCACTCTCTATACTTCCTCCCTCAAGCACAAAGTCCAGGTGGTTGACATACTGCCCTTTGAATCGCCCTTCTTCGAAGAGTCGTCGGTTGAGCGCATTGTCGAGTCTTGCCGGAAATTTCTCTCCCCATCCGTTAAAGCAGAAGTCAAGCAGAAGATGCTCGTCCGTTCCTTTATCGTCGATGAGCGTAATGAACCCGTGGTCACGTGCCCATGTGTCGTTAGAAGGAGGTCCAACGATAAGCAGCGGCTCGCGTTTTTGAATCTCTTGTGCCATCTCCCCATAGGTCTTTTCAATCTCATGGAGCATAGGTGCCCAGTCGGTATTGCTGTGGGGCCATGTGAGTTGCACTCCGCTCTGCGGTTCCCATTCGGCAGGCAATCGGAAGTTTTGTGTGGAAAACATGCTGCAAAGGTAAGGAAAAACAGGGGAAATGCAAATGAATTAGTCGGTTTTCTTTTGGTTTTCACTCGTTTTTCCTTACCTTTGCAGAGATAATTGGAATATAGAATGGAATACATGTCGCAAGAAGGCTACGACAAACTGGTAGCTGAACTTCATCAGTTAGAGTCTGTGGAGCTTCCCCAAATCAGAGAGGCTATTGCCGAGGCACGTGATAAAGGAGACTTGAGTGAAAACTTTGAGTATCATGCGGCCAAACGTGAACAGGCTCGTCTGCTTGGAAGAATACGTTTCAAGCAAAGAGTACTTGAACATGCGAGGGTGCTTGATGTGTCGAGACTGAAGAACGATGTCGTAGGGCTGCTCTCGAAAGTCGAGTTGACCAATCTCTCCAATAATGCCAAGATGACTTATACCATTGTCAGTCCCCATGAGGCCAATATTATGGAGAAGAAGATTTCCGTAAAATCTCCCATCGCCCAAGCCCTGTTGAACAAGAAAGTGGGTGATGCCGTTGAGGTCCAGGTGCCTGCCGGCATTCAGAGATTTCGGATAGAGGATGTGCAGTTATGATGCCAGTAAACGGAAGATAGCCCTTTCTTGCCAGTCGATTGATCAATAACAAAAAACAGATAAAGTCATGAATAGAGTCTTTCCCCTTTGTTTGGTTGCCGGCATGTTCTTGCTGGGAACATTTTCATGTAAAGAGAAAAAGAAAAGTGATGATATCATTGTGACCAAATATGTGGCAGCCGAACCGACTGCTCCTATACGATTGTCCAATGACGTTAGGCGTACAGATGTAAAATGGCTGAACAGTTTCTATACGGTGACCATTCGTCGTACTGCGGCCGACTCACTTCCTAAGTTGAAGGATGACACAGGCCAAGAGTATATTGACAATATTGTTACGGTTCTTGTGCAGCGTAGTGACAGCACGGTGCTCCTGAAAAAGACATTTACCAAAGAGTCCTTCTCTTCCTATGTTGCTGATAATTTCAGAAGTCAGGGATTCTTGGAGAATATTATCGTTCAGGGAGTGGAGGGCGACTTCCTGAAACTTGGCGTGTCTATTACGCGAGCTGGCGATGAGGATGCATTCATTCCACTGGATATTTTAATCGACCGCATGGGTGGAATGCGAATCAAGGAAGGTCGCCTCTTTGAGGCATCCGACAAGCAGCCTTAGCAATGGGCTGTTTGTCTGATGAACTCAGGCCAAGTATTACTAAACGAAATCATATCGTCGAACAGCAGATTGGCTCCCTCGTTGAGCAAGGTCTCATCGGGTAGGGGACCTGTGTTCACAGCGATGGTGAAAATCTGTGCAGCCACTCCGGCACGTACGCCCAGTGGCGCATTCTCTATCACCAGTGCCTCCCACGGCTTCAGGTTGCCGGCCTTTCTGAGTCCGGACAGATAGGGGTCGGGATTGGGCTTTCCTCGTTCTACGTCGTAGGCAGTAGTGATGTGTTGCTCGTCCAGGTATTCTGAGAAATCGTTGAGCAAGCGCTGTATGAGGGGACGCTGTCCGCTGCCTGTCACCACACCAATTTTTAATCCGCAGTCTTTTATTTGTCGCATGAGTGCCAGCACGCCAGGCATAATGCTCGTTTCCGGCATCATGTGGAATTGGCGCGTCTTCTCGTCGTACATGCGCTGAGCCTCTTGCTCGTCGATGTCGCGTCCTTGTTGTTTTTTCACCATCATACGGATGGTGTCTACACCGCGTGCTCCCTCAGTGGCGTAGGCATCTTGGGCCGTCATGGTGATACCAAACGTCTTCATGGACCGCTGCCAGGCTACAGCATGGTTGGGCATTGAGTCGTAGAGCACACCGTCCATATCGAAAAGCACGGCTTTGGGGCTCAACTGCTCAAAGCCGTGCTTCTCTATATAGGTTCTTATAGCGGTAGCAAATTGTTCAGTCTTCACTTTTCACTATCTCATCCCCCTCCTCCCCTCACAGGGGAGGTTGGGAGGGGTCTTTTCTCTTTACTTTTCACTCTTCAGACGTTCCTTGATAGCCTTCGATTCAGCCTCATAGCCAGGTTTGTCGAGCAGGGCAAACATGTTCTTCTTGTAGGCCTCTACACCAGGCTGGTTAAAGGGGTTCACGCCGAGCACGTTGCCGCTGATGCCACAACCGATCTCGAAGAAGTAGATGAGCTGACCGATGTAGAATTCGTTCAGTTTGGGAACCGAGATGCGGATGTTGGGTACACCGCCGTCAACATGAGCCAGGCGGGTACCCAGTTCTGCCATCTTGTTCACTTCGTCTACGCGCTTGCCTGCCAGGAAGTTCAGACCGTCCAGGTTCTCCTCGTCCTCGGGGAAGAGCAGCTTCTTCTCGGGCTCCTCGATAGAGATGACCGTCTCAAAGATGGTGCGCTCACCGTCCTGAATCCATTGTCCCATAGAGTGCAGGTCGGTAGTGAAGTCGACGCTGGCGGGGAAGATACCTTTCTTGTCTTTACCCTCAGACTCTCCATAGAGCTGCTTCCACCACTCTGACATGAAGTGCAGCTTGGGCTGGTAGTTCACCATAATCTCGATTTTCTTGCCTGCCTGATAGAGACCGTTGCGTACGGCAGCATATTGTGCAGCGAGGTTCTCGGCAAAGGGAACGTCCTTTCCACATGCCTTCTCCATCTGCTGTGCACCCTCGACAAGTGCCTTGATGTCGAAACCTGCGCAGGCAATCGGCAGCAAACCAACGGGAGTGAGCACAGAGAAGCGGCCACCTACGTTGTCGGGAATGATGAAACTCTTGTATCCCTCCTTGTCGGCACAGGTACGGGCAGCACCGCGCTTGGCATCCGTCACGGCCACAATCACCTTCTTCGCCTCTTCCTTGCCGCGCTGAGCCTCACACTGCTTCTTCAGCAGACGGAAAGTCAGGGCCGTCTCGGTCGTTGTACCGCTCTTCGAGATGTTGATAACACCGAACTTCTTTCCTTTCAGGTACTCGGTGAGCTCAAACAGATAGTCTTCACCGATATTGTTACCGGCAAAGAGGATGGTGGGATTCCGCTTGTCCTGAATGAGCCAACTGAACGAGTTACCTAATGCCTCGATGACGGCACGTGCACCTAAGTACGAACCACCGATGCCTGCCACCACTACAGCCTCGCAGTTCTCGCGAAGCACATTGGCGCATTGCTGGATTTCGTCAAGGAAAGCTGGGGTGATCGATGAGGGCAGGTGCAGCCAGCCCAGGAAGTCGTTACCGGGGCATGTGCCGTTCTCCAAGGCCTCTTGTGCGGCCTTCACGCTGGGTTCGAAAGATTTCACGACACCCTCTTTCAGGAAGCAAGATGCCTTTGTAATGTCTAAACTAATGTTCTTCATTTGTTTATGTTTTGTTGAATTATATTTTCAGTTCTTTCATGATCTCAGACATGCGCTGCAGGGTTGATATGCGTGTGGGTACCAGCGGCAGGCGCAGTACGTTTTCTATGAATCCCATCTCGTGGAGCATGGCTTTCACACCGGCAGGATTACCGTCGACAAAGAGCAGCGAGAAAAGGTCGGTAAAACGGTGGTGAATAATTCGGGCAGGATCATATTCGCCTTTCATCTGCAGGCGAATCATCTTTGAGAACTCCTTCGGAAGGGCATTACCTATGACGGAGATGACACCCACGGCTCCGCAGCTCACCATAGGGAATGTCAGTGAGTCGTCGCCTGAGATGACATCGAAGTCGCGAGGCTTGTTCTTGATAATTTCGTCTACCTGCTCCAGGTTGCCCGAGGCTTCTTTGATGGCTACGATGTTCTTGCAGTCGCGGGCCAGCCTTACGGTGGTAGCTGCCTGCATGTTCACTCCCGTACGTCCGGGAACGTTATAGAGCACCACCGGTAGCTCCGTAGCCGCGGCGATAGCCTTGAAATGCTGGTAGAGACCTTCCTGAGACGGCTTGTTGTAGAAGGGACACACGCTGAGCACGCCGTCAATGCCTTTGAAGTCACCTTCCTTCAGCTCGCGAACCACAGCAGCGGTGTTGTTGCCTCCGCATCCCATCAGGATAGGCACGCGTCCGCGCACTCTGTCCACAATCAAGTTCTTGATCTTAAGCTTCTCTTCTGACGATAGTGTTGGGGTCTCGCCTGTCGTGGCAAGGATACAGAAGAAGTCAGCACCGTTATCCAGTTGGTAGTCCACCAAGCGCATCAGCGCGTCATAATCAACCTCTCCGTTTTGCTGAAAGGGGGTAATGAGTGCTATGCCCAGGCCCTTGAAAATATTACGTACCATAAAGTCTTTGTCTAATTCGCGTGCAAAGTTACGAAAAAAAACAGGAATCCTCAAACGATTACATAAGATTTTATATGGTTAGTGGAACATTAACTGAATCATTTGTCGTACTTTTGCATGCAGAAACCTTTAAACTGAAAGAAATAATCGTATGGAAAGAACTTGGAGATGGTTTGGCAAGAAGGACAAGATAACGCTTGCCATGCTGCGACAGATAGGCGTTGAGGGCATTGTCACCGCTCTTCACGACGTACCTCTTGGCGAGGTGTGGACACGCGAGAAGATCCGCTCTCTGCGTGAGTATATCGAGAGCTACGGTATGCGCTGGAGTGTGGTAGAGAGTCTGCCGGTTGTGGAGACCATCAAATATGGCGGTGCCGACCGCGACGAGCAGATAGAGGTCTATAAGCAGTCCATGCGCAATCTGGCTGCCGAGGGCATCCATTGTATCTGCTATAATTTCATGCCTGTGCTCGACTGGGCGCGTACCGACCTTCTGCATCAGAATCCCAACGGCTCTACGAACCTCTATTTCTCGTATGCCGAGTTTGCCTATTTCGACATCTATATTCTGAAGCGTGAGGGCGCACGCGAGGAGTGGGCGCAGTTCCGCTTCCCCGATGGAGTGGGCGAGGGGCGCAATGTGCTGGCCGAGGCCGATGCGCTGGCTAAGACGATGACCCCCGAGAAGGACCATCAGCTGGTAGAGAATATCGTCATCAAGACGCAGGGGTTCGTGAGTGGCAACTTCAGCGAGAACGATGAGGCTCCCGTGGAGAAATTTCGTGAGTTCCTTAATCTTTATAAAGGTATAGACAAGAGTCAGTTACGGGCTAATATGAAATATTTCCTTGAAGCCATCATGCCCGTCTGCGATGAGTGTAACATTGATATGTGTGTGCATCCCGACGACCCTCCCATCGAGATTCTCGGACTCCCCCGTATCGTGCGCACCCAGGAGGATATCCAGTGGTTCCTTGATGCCGTTCCCAATGTTCACAACGGTCTCACCTTCTGTGCCGGTTCGCTCTCGGCAGGTGCCTATAATCAGGTGGTGGAGATGGCCCGACAGTTTGCTCCCCGTACCCACTTCGTACACTTACGCTCCTGCCATATCTTCCCGAATGGCGACTTTACGGAGGCCAGCCACTTAGGCGGCAGGGCCGATCTGGTGGAGCTGGCGCGTATCTTCGAGGGCGAGCGTATGCGCAGAACAGCGCTCAACGCCAGCGGCTCAGCCGTCAATGCCAACATCCCCATGCGCGTTGACCACGGCATGACGTTCACCGACGAGCCTGGCGGTATCTTCGACGAGACGAGCCACGGCCATAATGCCGGCTATACGCTCCTCGGCCGTATGTTTGCCATTGGTCAGGTGCAGGGCATCCTGGCAACGGTCGACCGCGAGCTGGGCATCGACTATAAGCAGCCGGGATTCTTTGACTAATCATCATGAGTCGTAAAAACTAAAAAAAATTCCTGATAATGAATAATCTATTTGACATCAACGGTAATGTGACCGTTATTACGGGCGGAACAGGTGTGCTGGGGCGCACTATCGCCAAGTATCTGGCTCTCAATGGAGCGAAGGTGGTCATCCTCGGACGTAAGGAAGAGGTGGGTAAGGAGATTGTAGACGAGATTGTCAAGGAGGGCGGCTCGTGTGAGTTCATGAAGACCGATGTGATGAATGCCGAGGTGGTGCAGAAGAACTGCGACGACATCCTGGCCAAATACGGACGCATCGATACGCTGCTCAATGCTGCCGGAGGCAACATGCCCGGTGCGACGATAGGCCCTGACAAGACTTTCTTCGACCTTGATGCCCAGCAGTTCTCGCGTGTGCTGGAGCTGAACCTCACGGGTACCGTCATTCCCACTCAGATTTTCCTGAAGCCGATGGTCAGCCAGGGCAAGGGAGCCATCATCAACTTCTCGTCGATGGCCTCTTTCCGTCCCATGACGCGTGTCTGCGGCTATGCGGCTGCCAAGGCAGGCATCTCGAACTTCACGGCCTATATGGCAACCGAGTGTGCCAAGAAGTTTGGCGAGGGCATCCGCGTGAATGCCATTGCCCCGGGCTTCTTCATCACCGAGCAGAACCGTTCGCTGCTCACTAATCCCGACGGTTCCTACACCCAGCGCGGACAGGATGTGATTCGTCAGACTCCCTTCGGACGCATGGGCGACCCCGAGGAGCTGTGCGGTACTATCCACTACCTGATGTCAGATGCTTCGAAGTTCGTCACCGGTACGGTGGCTGTCGTCGACGGAGGCTTCAACATCTTTGCCATGTAGCTTCGCTCTACGTGTAAGAACACACAACAAACTACTTTTTATATACGCAGAACGCCCGCTCTCGCTTTTGTGTGAGAACGGGCGTTTATCATGCAGGACATCAAATGTCCGGCAATGGTTTGCCGTATGGCTATGATTTACTTCACCATTACTTTCTGTCCCTTGATGACGTAGATGCCGGGATGCAGATGCTGTGTGCTGGTAGCCACCTTCACACCGTTGGTGTTGTAGACATCCACCTTTTCGTCTGTTTTGGCTACGGCCTTGATGTCAGTAGTCTCACCGGCTGCCAGGTGACGGCTGATCACCTTTCCGTTGAAGCTGGCAGGCACCTGAACATAGCAACGGGTGGCGAGGAAACCGCTGAGCGTGCCGTCAACCTTTGCAAACTTAGCTTCGGCATTGTCGCGGGCCAGGATGCCATAGAGGCCGACACCTTCGGTCTTCTCCTGAACGCCAGCCATGATAACGGTCTCACCTTGCTGTGTCTGGAAAGAAAGTGAGGGCAACTCGCTGCTGATGGTGGCCTCCTTGACAATCTTCTTGTTGCCTGTGGCTCCTGTATAATAGAGTAGGTAGGGGACATTGGCTTTCAGACCTCCGGCTTTGCAGTCCTGGAAGTTGAGTTGAATGTTGCCGTTGACATTCTCAACGCTAACCATCTGTTCCAGCTTGCAGTCGTTGCCGAATGTCTCGTTGAGTTCCTCAGTTGTTATGTCGAAAGGCAGGGCCACTGTGTTCCATCCATTGAACACGTAGCGGTTGACCGTCACGTTGCAAATCTTTCCGTCGTACTTCTCAAGGTTCGTTCCGTTGTAAGTACTCAGTGCGAGCTTCTCCTGTGCATTGGCTGCAAGAGTAGCAACAGCCAGAGCTGCGATGATGTAAAATCTTTTCATAATGAATCTGTTTTTAAGTTCAGTAATTTGTAAAGGTTTTGTCGTTTCTGATGGCAAATATACTAATAATTGACAGATTCTCCAAACAATTAGCAAACTTTTGCAAACAGAAAACGCAAATTGCGAACTATTGCAAAGGAAAAAGTTTGGTGCGTCGGCTTTTTTAGCGTAATTTTGCAGCATGAACATCACGATGACGATACTTACCCAACGAGAACTGTTCCTATTGATAATAGGTGCCGTTACCTACATTGCCCTCTTTGTAGTAACGTGGCAGAACAGTCGGCGCAAAGTACTGCTGCTACAGCAACGACTGGAAAAAGTCCATGCCATGCAGGAGACACCGGACGTGGAGGCTAATCGTCGGAAGATAGAAGAACTGGAACGCCTCATTGCCAAGCTGGGCTCGGAGAACTCGATGCTGCGTCTGGAGTTGGAAGAGAAGAAGGTGCGGCTGGATTATGCTAATACCATGGCGCGCATAGAGGGCGAGAAACGTGAAAGAGCTGAGGTTGACATCTTCACTTCTGATGCTTATATGAACATACAACGACTACTGAACGAGGGGAAAAGCATGGGTGACGAACACTGGCAACAGCTGGCAGTACTCGTGGATAGCATTTATACGGGATTCACAGAGAAACTGTATGGGCTTTATCATCTTTCTGCCAACGACTACCATGTGTGTCTGCTTATCAAGATACATATCCAGCCGAAGGACATCGCTCTGCTGACGGCTCATTCCAAGGAAAGCGTAGCCACCACTCGTAGCAGACTCTATCAGAAGATATTCGGAAAGAAAGGCTCGACGAAAGACTGGGATGACTTCATCCTCTCACTTTGATGATTATTCACCTTATTTAAAATAAAAGCTTATGATTGATTATCTGTTGGCCAATATGTGGCAAGCATGGGCGGTACTGGCCGTCCTGGGCCTGATTCTCGAACTGACTTCAGGCGATTTCTTCCTCATGTGTATAGCTATTGGTGCGGCAGGAGCGGCCATCACGGCACCCTTTGCCGGCATCCATGTCCAACTCATCGTATTCAGTGTGGTCACAATGTTCTGCCTGTGGCAGGTCCGTCCTTTCGCACTTCGCTATCTGCGTGGGAATAGTGCCAAGCGAGTGAGCAATGCCGACGCGCTTATGGGACGTAAGGGACGCGTTACGGAAACCATTAAGGCTAAGGGCTCAGGCTATGTGGCTATCGATGGTGACCGCTGGAAGGCTGTCGCAACCGACGATGCCGAGATTGCCGAAGGTACCCGCGTAAAAGTGGTTGCACGTGAAAGTACGATTCTCACCGTCACAAAAGAAGTATAAAACAAGATGATGTTTCACATTAATAAATATAAGCTATGGATTTTACATTCTATTTTTTGATTTTTGTTGCCATCTTGGCTGTTGTTATCGTGAAGAAGGCACTGGTTATCGTTCCGCAATCGGAAACCAGAATCATTGAGCGACTGGGAGAGTATAAGTACACGATGAATGCCGGTCTGAACTGGATTATTCCCTTCTTTGACAGCGCCAAGAACATTGTCGTGCTTAATCATGGACGCTACTCTTATTCGTCTGTTATCGACCTGCGCGAACAGGTTTATGACTTCCCCTCTCAGAATGTGATTACGAAGGACAATATCCAGATGGAAATTAATGCATTGCTCTATTTCCAGATTGTAGACCCCTACAAGGTGGCCTACGAAATCAACAACCTGCCCAATGCCATTGAGAAGCTGACACAGACCACGCTGCGTAACATCATCGGTGAACTGGAACTCGACGAGACGCTCACCTCCCGCGATACCATCAACAACAAGCTGCGCCTGGTGCTCGATGAAGCTACCGACAAGTGGGGCGTGAAGGTCAATCGCGTAGAGCTGCAGGACATCACCCCTCCCGCCACCGTGCTGAACGCTATGGAGAAGCAGATGCAGGCCGAGCGTAACAAGCGTGCACAGATTCTGACCTCCGAGGGCGAGAAGGCTGCCGAGATCCTGGCTTCCGAGGGTGAGAAGACGGCGATGATCAACCGTGCCGAGGCTGCCAAGCAGCAGGCCATCCTCACCGCCGAGGGTGAGGCACAGGCTCGCATCCGGAAGGCCGAGGCCGAGGCAAAAGCCATTGAACTGATTACCGAGGCCGTGGGCAAGAGCTCCAACCCTGCCAATTACCTGCTGGCTCAGAAGTATATTCAGATGCTGCAGGAGCTGGCTCAGGGCGACAAGACCAAGACCGTTTATCTGCCTTACGAAGCCACTAACCTCATGGGGTCGATAGGCGGTATCAAGGACCTGTTCAAGAGCGAGTAGCCGAATCCGCGGCTACCCCATACAAGTACCCACAAGTACACGATAAGAAAACGAGGGAACGGCACTCAGCAAGGTGTCGTTCCCTTTGTTTGTCCTCCTCCCTTCCTCCTCCAAGACCCCTCCCAACCTCCCCTGAAGGGGAGGAGAAACCCCTCCCTGCAGGGAGGGGCTGGGGGTGGGTCTCTGTGATGGGGAGGGGTCTTCAATTTTTCTGCTCGAGCTTTGCTCGTTTCGCTTGCGAAGAATTCTTCTACGATATTTTTCGGCTCACTAGTAAAAACCTGTGTTTGTGTATTGTTGGAAAACAGGAAAAACCGATGTGTGAGTGAAGACATTGCTCCTGCCACCTTCAGCAAGTCTTGGATTATGCCAATCGCTTCTGCTTTAATTTGCACACAACGATTCGCCAACTTTTTTATTTTCTACCTCAAACGTCTGATAGTCACCTACTTATGGTGACGGGTTTTCAGAATTCAACAGACATTTTCTCTAACAGGGCAGTTGCAATCTCTAACTGGGCAGTTGCAATCTCTAATAGAGTAAGACATTAAATTTATTTTTAGAAAGGTTGTCAGGTTGTCAAAATCATTTGTGGTAAATAGTTTGGCAACCTTTATTGAGGTTGACAGGTTGCCAGAAGGTTGTCAATTCATAGCGACAGCATACTCTGTTTTCTATACCTTTTATCTGCAAAAACCGTTCCATTACCCCGAAATTCTCTCGAGAATTTACATGCAATCCATAGCTTTTCAAGCCCTAAACAAGGCACTTGCGCATAAATTCTCTCGAGAATTTATGTATAATTACGCCTTTTCGTTCTTATCAACAAGCATAAAGCATATTCCTGTCAACCTTCTGTCAACCTGTCAACCTAAAAATAGGTTGTCATATTCCTTACTATACGACATTTTGACAACCTGACAACCTATATTTCGATTAACACTTCATAAATATATGTCCTGACATTCGATTGGTCGGAGTCAGCGTAATCATTTGGAGCTTATCGATGGACTTCAGCGAGTCGTGGGTGTTTTTGTATCCCAGCGCCTCTGCCACGTCCTTCCTACCCGTCAAGTTTTTTTGGGTTATTTGATGAAATCATCATATCATCATTTCTGCATCTCCATTTCATCATTTACTATATAAATAGCGAATTATAATAAGTCTCAACGGATCAAGGAACCGTCCCCGCGATCCTGGCAGTCAGCCATCATTCTCATTGTGCTTCTGCTGCTCATAGCCCTGATGATATGGGCACTCGTCAGCTTCGGCAGCTACCTGTATTCATTGGTAGCATCTATCTTTTGAACTGTCAATGTTAAACTGGGTTTAATAAATTGTCAGCGTTGTTTAATCGAGTTTAAATTCTGTGCAATAATGGCCATATCCCTGGCTTACGCCAGCCCCTTAGCAAGGGGCTTCAAACGTGCCAACAGTACAGCACCCGCAGTCAATGTCAAGGAGAGTGAGAAAGCCTACACGATGGAGCTTGCAGCCCCTGGCATTAAGAAAGAATATTGCCGTGTGGCTATCAATGACGAGGGCCGCTCGACCTCTGGTCGCTTGCAAGGCAAGAACCTTACCATCGCCATCGAGAAGGGAGGAGTCCACGATGTTGATAACATCGATGGAGGGCACCAACAGGAGCACAAGAACGAGGACAAGCACCATCACTATCTGCGCCGCGAGTTCTTTGCAAGCAAAGCGACCAAGGTCGAGCGCAGCTACTCGAACTACGAGCAGAGCTACACGCTGCCGGATGATGTAGTGAAGGATCAGATCTCTGCCAAGGTCGAGGACGGCATCCTAACCGTCACCATGCCGAAGACCGAGCCGAAGCAGAAGGTCACCAAAGCCATCGAGGTATCATAAAGTGATTCCACTTCAAAACAGCAAGACCCCGACCTGCAGTAATGCAAGCCGGGGCTTCTTAATATTATTACTGTCCGCTAAACATAATAATCCCCATCCCAACTCACTGTAACACAGGATTTGTGATGTTTTTGTATTTACGACAAGCCCCCCTCATTCGAATTCCGCACTGTCAGGAGGTGATTCCGCAGCATCTTCAATCATCCTTGCTTTATCTGCTTGAAGAGCGACTCTATCTGCCACCGCCTGTTTCTTCATCACTCCATTCGCCATCGGGTAGTATATTTCATTCCTACGTCATTTGTTGATCTTCACGATATCCGTTGCAAGAATTTCCTGAAACACCTGCCCCTGATACTCGTGCGTTGAGAAGCGGTGCTTGGCCAGCATCATATATTACCCTTTCAAAAAAATTATGGTTTTATTTGTCTATTTCTTCATGTTTGGTTATCTTTGCAGTGCAATGACAACTTGAACATCTTTGAGTTCAATTTTGAGAAAAATGAAACAATAACTAAATACGATATGAATATGAAAAATCTATTGTTACTCGTGATGATGATGCTACCTGTGGTGGCGAGTGCTTATGACATTGCAGTAAAAAATGCTGACGACGTTACCATTTATTACAAATATGTGAATAATGTCACGGAATTGGCAGTCACCAATGGTACTTATTCCTATTCTGGAAATGTAGTCATACCAGAAGAAGTAACCTACATGAATCGGACACGAAGGGTGACGAGCATTGGAGATTGGGCGTTCAATGACTGTAGTGAATTAACTTCTGTCACTATTCCGAACAGTGTGACGAGCATTGGAGATTATGCGTTCCTGGGCTGTATTTAGAGACCTCTAAACAACCACAAACAATGAAAAGCACATGTAGATAAATCGCTGTATATCAACTACTTTTATATTTTAACACTTCGGACTTGCTTTTTGGTGGTTCTCAAAAATCCGCTTATCTTTGCAACGCATTTCTACCGCGGAGAATTTTGAGGGCTTTTATTTTGCCATCTCGTGGACAGGGTTGACAAAGGTTGACAAGAGTGTACAACGGTTGACTGAAGAACGAGAGGAAAAGAAGCAAGGAAGTGACCTCATTTGAAGAACGTGACATCGTGGAATGAGTTGACAAAAGTTGTCAATGATTGACGAAAGTTCACTTCGTGGCGGTTTGCAAGAAAATGATTGTAAAACCACATAAAAAGGAGTCAAATGAGAAAGACAAGAAAATGCGCTTTCTGCGGAAAGGAGTTCACTTGCAACAGCGGTTCGCAGAGGTATTGCTCAGAGCAATGTGCCGAGACAGCAAAGGCTCAGCGCAAAAAGCAGCAACAGGACTTTTTGAAAGCTGTCCAGCCAGTTATAGACATCGCAAGCCAGGAGTATCTTACATTCTCCAAGGCTGCCATCCTCATGGGATGCTCCCGCCAGTACGTTTACAAACTGGTAAACGAGGGTAAGCTGCCTGCATCACGAATCAGCAGCCGGATGGCATTCATCCGCAAGGCAGACATTGAGAGGATGCTTGCAGGAAATCCTTATCATCGTGTCCTGCCAACATCCAAGCCTAAGAATCCTTCTTCCCTTTCGTTGAAGAAAAGACAAACTTCAAGTATGTCAACGAGGAAAGAGAACTCTTTTCAAGACATCGAGCCGCTTGACTATATCTCTGGCGAGGATGTTATGCGCATCTACAAGGTAAAGAAGTCTTGGCTCTATGCTTCTGCCAAGAAAAACCAAGTACCCATTTGCAAGATTGCTGGCAAGAACTATTATAGCCGAAAGCACATGGATGCACTCTTCGGAGTTACCGCCGAGATAGAGGCTTTGACAGAATGGCTGACGACTGAGGAGGCAGAAGCACGCTATTCCATCACCAAGGAATCTTTGCGCACCCAAGCCTACCGCCGCCATATTCCCACCAAGCGAGAATATGGCAAGACCTATTATTCAAAGAAACATCTTGACGAGATATATCATTCTGATCTGAAGGCGAGTGATGCCTACTACACTACTGCCGAAGCAGCCGAGAAATACGGCTTGACCAAGAGCAATATCTGCGTTATCGTCAAGAAGAACAAACTCACGAAGGTACAAGTCGGTGTCCAGAACCTTATTGCCAAGGAGGAATTAGACCGAATAATGGCAAACAGGCTTGCACAATTCGGCTCTTACAGGCTCCAATAACACCCAATAATAAGCATCAACAGCGTGAAAGTACAATTATCCATGAGTGATGAAAAAGAACTTTGGCCACTCTTCCATCACGCAGTTACTTTGCACTCGTGGAGAAACGCTCCACCATGATTACTAACAATAATAAGATACAAGTATGAGTAACATTTGCAAGACAGTAACCTTGCGTACACGTAAGATAAAGAAAGGTACGCAACTGAGCTTCTACCTTGACTACTACCCTGGCTACAGGGATGAGTCAACCATGAAGGTACAGCGACATGAGTCACTTGGCATCTACATCTTTGCCAAGCCTAAGAACCAGCGCGAGAGGGACTACAACGAGCGCATGACGGAGAAAGCCGAGGCGCTGCGCTGCCGACGCTACGAGTCCATTGTCAATGAAAGATATGATTTCTTCGACAAGAACAAGTTGAAGGGAGATTTTCTCGCCTACTTCAAGATGAAGGCCGACAAGAAGAACTGCAAATGGCAGCATGTCTATAAGCATTTTGCCCGATTCTGCAACAACAAATGCCGTTTCGATGAGATCAATGTTGACCTCTGCAACAAGTTCCGTGAATATCTGCTGACCGCTCCGCAGACCATTCACACGGAACACAAGCTGCACATCAATTCCGTGGCTGGCTATTGGTCAACCTTCCGTGCCGTGCTCCATACCGCCTATAGGGAACACAAGATAATGGAGAACCCTAACGGCTTCTTGGAACGGATTGACACCATACCGACAGAAAAGGAGCATCTATCCAAGGATGAACTCGTCAGACTGGCTAACACTCCTTGCGAATATCCCGTACTGAAGACCGCCTTCCTCTTTGCCTGTCTGACAGGATTGAGAAAGAGCGACATCCGTCAACTTACATGGGAGAACATACAGCCCTACGGTGATGGAGGTATGTATGTCACTCTTCGTATGCAGAAGACCAAGGAACTGGTGAACAATCCTATCAGTGACGAGGCTCTGGAACTGATTGGCGGCAGCGGAACAGGTAAGGTATTTGAAGGCTTTACGGACAAGATGACGCAGACACCTTTGAAGAACTGGCTCAAAGCTGCTGGCATCACCAAGAAAATATCGTTCCATTGCAGCCGCCACACCTTCGGCTCATTACAGGTGGATGCAGGTACAAGTGTTTATACCGTGCAGCACATGTTGGGACACAAGAATGTCTCGACCACACAAATCTATGCGACGATGGCTGATGACTCTAAGCGCGAGTCTGTCAACCGCATCACGCTGAAGCCAAAGATAACTCCACAATTGAAGGTCGTCGGACAGGGCTAAATATGTTTCTTGGTTCTATTTCGTCAGGAAATGAAACCAAAGATGTTTTTTCTGGTCGCAAACACAGGAAAATGAGAACCAAACAGAATTGGCTCTCATTTTTCGTTATACCTTTGCCGTGCAGTCAAACAACGGTGAAAAAGGAGGAAAAAGGCCGAGTGTGAAAATCATACTCAGTCCAAGTATGATTCATAAATAAGCATAAATCATTGGTCTATAGGCGGAAAGCCTATACGCTATAAGCAAAAATCTTCTTAACTTTGCACCGCTTTCGAAGGAATAACGAACAATAAAACGTAATAAAAATGAAAATAGATTCTCCATCTTCAATTACTCCACGTGAGGCATCAGTCCGACTCGAATGGATTTCCACAAGAATACTGCCAGGAGTTGCGGTACTCCTTCTTTCAATTCCACTTTGCCAATGGGCTGACTCCGTCCTGCCCGATGACGTTGTTCCTGTCTATATCATCTACATGATGTCCGTGACTGTACTATGGTCAGCATACTTGGCTATGCAGTATGCTTTCGTTGGAATAGCGCAGACGAGGAAAGCCAAGAAGAAGGATTCTATAGACACCTATACCAACGAAAAAGATGGGCAAGCATCTATCTTTCTTTTGGAGGCAAAGTCCATTGTTACTGAGTCAAATGCGACTGAGGCGGTTAGCGATGCTGAGGCGGTCGAAGATATAGCTGTTACAGATACCAAGGTCGTATCGGAAGAAGCCAATCCCGACAATGAGCCATCCACTGTTTCAACCGCTCCCTCTAACTCGACCTATCAGCAAGGTATTGATGACTTTTATCAGAGTCAGGCAGAATGCCAGAAGAGGAAACTGGAAACCATTCGGGAATACATCTGCTACATCATGTCCCCTTTTGTCTATGAGGAGGACATGGACGAGTTCTGTACCGACCTTTTGAGATTCGCCATGGATCACAGCTACCGCCCTGAAGTTGAGTGGAAGAGATACAAGACCAAGCTGAGCAGTTTCGATGTCCGTCATCTGGTATGGAACATTGCCACAAGATTGGGGCTTGGCAAAGGAAAGATTTACAGCAACGATGATTGCGCCAGTTATATCGAGCGTCGTTTTGCCTCATTGTGCAAGATGGCCAATGGAGAACCATTATCACACAATACGCTCAGGAATCTGACTGTCACTTCAAACAGCGATCAGATTCACTGCGATTATCCGGGAAAAGACGGATTGCTGTTCCATATCCCTTCACAGCTGGGAACAAAGTAAAGATAGAAGAAACACATAGTCTTTCTGTTGTTTGTATATCCGGGCTAACCATACCCATAATCATATTAAGCCACATCGAAGTTCTAACCTCGGTGTGGCTTTTTCCTGTTTTACATGCGATAGTAATAGGAAAATCCCAATTGTTGCACATTGTACTTATATATTTGTTCTTGTTACAAATCTCCCCCAAATACATGAAACTACCACGAATAATAGCCTAAAACAAGGCTCAACTGCGTGATTGTTTCGTGATGCACCAGTTATAAAGCAGTGGCTTGCCCTCTGATTCGTAACGAGGTTCCTTTGCAGCACGATTCCACTAAAGGGTCGTGCATGTAAATGAAAAATGAACAACTCACGTTCAATGACCTTCCGCAGGTCGTTGCCGAACTTCGGGATGAAGTATCGGGCATGAAGGCGTTACTGCTGAACCTTCAGAACAGACCAACTCAGCAGAGAGAGAACAGACACCGCCCTGTCACGCCAGAGCAGGTTGCCGAGTACACCAACATTCCCCTTGCGACCATCTATCAGAAACTCGCAAACAGGGAAATACCCGGCACCAAGCCTGGCAAGCGATGGGTCATCTACCTTGACGAGATAGACAAGTGGCTTGAAGCAAACCGCAAGAATCCCATTCCTTTGACTGATGAGGAGCAGAACGCCAAGATCCTTGCATCGCACAAACGCAAGCCGAACAAATCCACTTGGAACGATGACCCTATTGTGAAACCTTTGAAAGAGGATAAAATTCAAAATTAAACAACTATGGACAACCAAAAGATTCATTATTGCTTCATCCTGTCAGAGGATCAGGTGAAGTACCTCCGCAGCAAGAAGTACAAGATTGATCGCATGGAATGCTTCATGTCGCTTGTAGAACTTGCTGACCGTGAAACGAAACAAGTACCGATAAGCAAGACTCATCAAGTTGAAATCTTGCCCGGCCAAATCATGATTGAAAACACCGAGCTTGCTAAACTTTGGAATAAAGACCGCAAGACTGTCCCAAAGATTTTGGATGCCATGGAATCCTTGGGGATTTCCTCTTCACAGAAGCTAGGAGATAACCGCATCCATACGCTTCATGCTTTGTCTGGCTGGTATGTAGATGGCTGTTTCATCAAGACACAGTTTGCTACAAGAAGGAATGCCGCTGGAAACTCAATCGTCACCGAGGAAGTTCCACCTGCAAGGGTGTTCACTATCGAGACCTCTGATAACAAGAGCAAGGACGGGGAAAGTCCTTGCTCAGAAAGAGACAATTCCCAAGGAGAAAACGAGGGCATAGTTTCTTCTGCCGATGGCAGAGTGTCCCACCCATCACCACAATCTAATGATAGTGACAATGTGGGTAAATCTGTAATGGACGGAATAACTTCCGATGCCCTCCAAAACGACATTTCCCCTTTGTCTGATGGCACACCTTCTTCGCATCCAGATACCGATGGTAATCTGAATGGAGGGAAAAGAAATGACGAACTATCAGCACAGCAGGAAGGACAGTCACCACAGCCTAACGGCACCCAGTTCAATGGCAATGGAGACTACAGTCAGAAGTCTAATGGCTACTACAACCCTAACGGCTTCCATAGCGACAAATGACAGCCTTGAAGGACTCTGGTCTGCGCCCTGCACCGACCAACCATCCCAAGGGAAGTTTGCCGATGCAGGATGCCTGACAAGCTGCAAAGCACCTCTATGCCCTGACGGGAACTTTGCTGTTAAAAGACCCGCTATTTTAGAGGGACTTTTCGAGAAATCCTTTTGTAGTACAAAACAGGTGTCCCTGTTGTTGCACTCCTAAAAGTTTCTCGGGCTACTCGCAGGCTCGCAGACCGTGTCCTTCTTTCTAACCAGTTTAATTTTCATCCCCTTTCATTAAAAGATATTGACAATGAAGAAAAAGAAGATAACCAAGAAAACTCCGACCAGGGTACATGCTTTCAGATGTACTGATGAAGTCTGGTCGCAACTCAAAGCACTTGCCAAGGAATGTGGCATAAGCCTGAACCGCTATCTGACCGAGACAGGCTTGAAGCATCATCCTCGCCAGCGGCTCACCAAGGAAGAGGTCGATGCCCTTAACTCCCTTGTCTATGCTAGGACTGACCTGATAAAAATCACCAGCGTCCTTTCGAAGAAAACGGATGAGGAAAAGTTGAAAATCTTCAGGACGGAGAAGTTCATGACATGGTGGATTAAGTCTGTTGCAGAACTCATCCAACATTGGTATAGCATCGAAGAGAATATTTCATCACCTGTACTGACCAAAGAAAAGAAAGAACCATGATTATGCTTGCAAGAGTCGTACCCTACGGCGGCAATGCCGTAAGGTACGCATTAGAGAAAGAGAAGGCTAAGTTGGTCAAGGTGAACCACATGCCCAAGGGTATCGACCCGACTGCCATCTGGTATATGATGAAGCATCACTGCCAGTTGCATCAGCAGGACAGGACTGTCGGGCGAAAGTTGGAACGCTTCATGACCACGTTTGTCATCTCCCCTTCAAAGGAAGAGGCAGAGAACTTCACCATGAATGACTGGGAAGAGCTTAGCGATGAAGCGTTGGAAACTTTGGATTCCATCGGACTTATCCCCAAGGGAATGAAGCAGGAAGTCAAGACCAATTTCCGTAATTCAATGAGTGTGGCAGGACTTCATTCAGATTCCAAGTCGGGAACGCTGCATCTCCACATGGACTGCTGCCGTGTTGACCTTGACGGAAACACCAACGATGTCCATGATATTCACAGGAGGGCAATGATGGCTGCGGAAATTATCAACATGCGGCATGGCTGGAAGCAACCGAAAGAGATACGCGACATGCGAAAGGATGAGATAGCGAACTTTTGCGAATACACCCTTCTGAACATGCAGGAGTTTGACGTGGACTTCTATTTCAAGATGCTACGCATGAAAGGCTATGAGGTTACGCCTCGCTATGACAAGAGCAAGAATCTGGTTGGCTATACCATCGGCAAGAATGCCTCCGTATTCAGGGCTTCAGAAATCGGTCGCAGATATATGGCATCACAACTTGAAGCCACATGGAAGAAACTCCATCCGAAGCCTGCTCAGGTGAAGGTGAAACCTGCTCCACCGACTGTTACCCCAAGCAGCCGTCCTATTCGTCCGACTGCCCAGACAACGACATCTACCCAGCCTAAGGTGCAGCCAAGGGTCCAATCAAAGCCTGTACCATCCTTCACTATATTCAACATCGATACTCCTATTGGCAGCAAGGCTGTTGAAGTTCCGAACTCGGTCAAGGATATATTTCTCAATGAGGCTCAGGTTCCAGAGGGCAATGATACCGCCATTGTCGAAAACCTTGTCCATACTGCAATGCTTCTCTTTGTGGGCTACATTGATGCCGCAACATCCATGTCCGAATCTTGCGGAGGTGGTGGTTCTGCACCTGAATCAGGTTGGGGCAAAAAGGATGACGAGGACGAGCGTGCCTATGCTCGTCGATGCCTACAGATGGCACATTCAATGTACGAACCAAAGTCTATTAAACGCGGTTTCCACCGATAAAATAATACTATACATTTATGATTAAGAAGAGTAAGAATAATGAGAATAAGCCTGACTTCGATGTAATGTTCAACGAAGTTCAGGAGGAAATACAGGAGAAGGATGCCGAGGATGCTGTGGTCAATCGTGCGCCAGAACTCAAAAAGTTGAGTGAGGACATTGACAAAGCCACAAATACTTGGATCAATGCCACTCTTCAACTGGAGTCCGCCATCCAGCAGTATCAGCGATGCGAAAGAAAACTGGGCTCTACTGTCACAGACATCCGCGGCAAGGTTGATTCCATCAATACGCATATTGACAATATTCTTAAAGACGCACCCACAAAACTGAATGTTTCAGTGAATGTGGCTGATGCTGATTGGCAGAAGATACAAGACCAGTTTGACCAGGAACACAAATGGATGCTTGCAAAGATGCAAGATCATATCCGTGAGGTCAATGGCATGTTTGTTGAAGAACGCAGGAGGGTTCAAAAGCGATACAAGGAATATGATGGCTGTTACCTCGGGCACTATGCCCAGTGGTTCTTCTGGTTCTTCTTCGTCTTGGGTTTCTTCTTATTCATTGCTGTCATTGTCATTATGGTTGGCAAAGGGTTCAACTGGTTTTAGATACCCTCCTATGCACCTATCATGCCTAGTGGTATTCATTTCTAGGAACAATTACCCCCACAAACATTTGACTAATTTGTTAGAGGTCTGTGGGGACTCTGCCGTCAATTTTATATTCGTTAATTCGGAGCCAAGTCTATCCAAAGAACCTTATGTTGCTTAATTTCATATCGTTTTTACCTACAAAAAGGAGAACAATTCATATGTCAGGTTATTGGGATATCCGCAAAACGTGACTATTATTGTCTATTTCAATTTTTCCCAATCTTCCTAAAACTGTTTGTCCTAGCAAAAGAGGTGCTTTTTGGTTCTTTACAACTGATGCTCGAATATTCTCAAGCGTAAGACCTCCAAAATCGACTTTCTTAATATTGATTATTGTTCCTTCTTCGATTTTTCCGCTGGCTGTCATATAATTCGAACTACCGATTATGTCATTCTTGGAGATATACCCATTCTTGAACATAAAAGTGGCTTCTACGTCTGACATGGAAACGACAGACGCTCCTGTATCGAAAACGAAATGTAATTCAATTCCATTTATTGAACATTTCACTTTGCACAAACCGTTTTCTTTTGAGAAAGGGATCTCTACTGCTACAGCTTCTCTTTGTTCCATGCTCCTGGTCGAATGACTATGCCTGTTTCTCGGTTGGATTTTTTCAATCAAATCCAAGAACTCCTTTCTATTCCTAAGTACATCCATGTCATAATCCTGGAGTATATGAAGATAATCGTCATATCCCTTTTCAATTGCAATCTGAAGGAATTTTAGTGATTTCTCATAGTTGCCAATACGTCCGTACAGACAAGCTGCATCATAGTAAACGCCATTATTTATGGAGTCTCTTTCTATTACAGAAGTCATGAAATCTATTGCTTTAGCGTCATCTCCCAACCCTTGATATGCATACATGGCGATAGATGACGCATTTGGAATGGTATCTGATTCTAATATCTTTTGACAATCCCTCTGAGCCTTTGTGTTGTCGCCAACTTTAGAATACAGGTAAGCACGGAATGCATAGTATGATACATCTTCAGGATCGAGGATTACGGCTATAGCCATGTCTTCGATTGCGCCTTTATAATCTGTTGATCTTTCTTTGTAACCAGCACGAAGCCTATATCCGTAATCATAATCTGGGTTGGCATCAATGACTTCCGAAATTACCTCTATTGCATCTGTATATCTAAAGGCATCAGCTAATATCTCAGCTTTATCTATCAAGATGGTTTGATCTTCGCTATCAAGATTATATGCTTTGTCGATATGCATAATGGCATTATCAAAATCTTGAAGTTTATGATAACATTCAGCTATGCGCTGTTCTAAAATGGGAATAGCATCCACCTTAATACCATTCTCAAAATAACCGATAGCATCTTGATAACACTTCAAATGCTCAGAAACAATTCCAAGGCAATAATACCAATTGACAGTTTTCTTTTCCTTGATAGCCTGTACTTTAAGGTGTACGATTACGTCTTCATATACCGAGTCTGATAATTCCATCAAATGGTGGATTGCTTTTCTGTCATTAATATCAATAGATAAAGCTGTGATTACATCATCAATCGCCGCCTCATATTTTTTCTGAGCGAAAAGACATTCTGCTCTAAAGGCATATCCAGAAGAATAGTTAGGCGACAACTTGGTTACTTTATCAAATACTGCGATAGCCTCACTATATTTCTTCTGCATCTTAAGATTACGCCCAATGCCCATATATCCCATTTCGTTTCCGGGATTAACGTCAATCATTTGTTGGTAATCTTTGTTTGACTCTTCGTATCTGCTCTGTTCAAAATACAATTGAGCCCTTGTTTCCAATAGATCTTCATTGTTACGATAAGCCTTAAGTCCATCACCTAAAGTAGTGTATGCTTGTAATGTGTCTTGCACATTGAGATATACTGTACTCAGTGCTTTGTATGAATTTGCAACGAAGTCTTCGTCCTTAGCAGGCAGGTACTTTAACGAATTCTTAATTGCGCTGAGTGCGCTTCCATATTCTTCCAATTTAATGTAAATAGCACCTATCCAAAAATAGGCATAACCATTTTTAGGATTATCCTTCAATTCCTTTTCAAAGGATTCCAAGGCTTCTGATGTTTTTCCTTCATGCGCTAAATCTATGCCCTTTGTATAGTTATAGCTACTTGGACGCTGAATATTTTCCTGAGCATTCGTCATCATAGTTCCACCGAACGAAATGACAATTGATAGAATTAAGCTTTTCATAGTAGTTAATGTGTGAGTATGTCGTTAAACAATTCTTTCATGAACTCAATAGTGTCTATATCGCCAGAGATTTGCGCTATGCGATCAACATCACGATATACCGAGCGGACAAAAGCCTTATCTTTGATTTCAATCATCGAATCTCTTATAATCTGAACAGAACGCTCAGGTGAAAGGCTCATTGAATGACGAATAGATTTCTCGACATCAGTTTTTGTTAATCCAAGCTTTGAACACCACTGATTTAGAATACTATTTGCTTCATCACTATAAGCACTTATAGAATTTGCACCCTGCGCAAATGCCAATATGTTGATGATTGCATATTTCTGATTCGTAAACAAATCATTCGAAGGAGAAGTGATAGTTGAAGGTCGATTGTTAAATTTAGCTTCCTGTTTATCTGCGCTATTGTGCAAAGACATACTGATAAGGAAGAATACGACTGCAAGGATGATTAGAACGGCTACCATAACATATATTTTTAAAGGTTAATAATTTGTCTCATTTTATTGCAGATTGCTTCTGTCTCTTTAACGACACGGTCAATCTCTTCTGGTTCATAACCTAACTTATGCCACCAATCAAAAAATACACCACATGCTTTCTCGTTTTGGTTGACAGCAATGATACTAAAACCACAGTAAATGAGCCATTCCAGAACTTCGGTGTTAGTAATTGTTCCTAAAGTTGAAATTACCATTTGAGCATTAGGTTTGGTTCGTGTCTGCATGTAGTTGAGCATCATGTCTTGCGTTATCCCCATCATTGCCGCGTCTGTGAACATCATCTTTTGAGCCATCGCAGTCCTTTCAGCATTAGCTGGTGCTGCTGCCAATGACGCGAGCATAGTAACCATTGCAAACTTCTGTGTTTGACTGAGATTTACAAACATATCTGATTGTAACTGTGCCTCAGATGATTGAGGCTGTTTTGGTGTCTCTTTTTGAGACGAGAAAAAATTAAAGAATCCCATATTGTTTGATATTTAATATTGTTTACTTCTTAATACCTGATTTGGGAAAAAGGTAAATGATTATTTGATCAAATTCTCAGAATTGTTTTGAATTAGGGTTCGATATAGCCCCGCAATATACTGATTATTAGCTGTTATATATTCCATTACAATAGACATATCTTTTTCCGTAATACCCTTGGCTACTTTCTTTGTCAGTGGCATTGTAGTTAATATAGGAGAATTGCTTAGAATTATATAGCTCATGATTTTTCTCAGCATATTAGCAATTTCAACTTTCGAATACTTTCGGTTTAGTGCGGTATTCAGGTCTTCTATATACTTCACTTCCTCTTTCAAGCCTAAAGGATACATCTTCCCATCCAACTCATTTACAACTCGGAATAGGCTGTTCTTTACAGCACGTTTGCGCATATGCTTTAACTTCATTAGATATACTGACTGAAAGAATTAAACAAAGCCAATTCGATGACCATTTATAGTTTGTGAGTTGGTGTTTGTAGCATTACTGTCAAATGTTCTAAATCCAATCGGAGCACTAGGCATTGTAGCCCTAATCTCGTCATAAAGTCTGTGGTATTCTTTATATCCCCCAATGATTACATTGAGACCATCATAGAACAGTTTGCTAAAATCATTCATGTTGTAGCAATATGATTCAAAGTTGAAAAGAAGAATATTGTACTTCACCAACTTGTTACCATTATCCTCATCAACATATTCATGTGATGTATAATGTGCTTTCAAAACTTTTATCAGTTTTGTTACTTCCAAGCACGCTTTTTCTGCAATATGATTATTGATATGCTTGTCTTTACCAGTGTCCTCGGTTATAGGGAACACAAGATCCATTTTGAAATAATCATCGTCAATATACAAATCCCAAGACCAGTCTTCAAGTTTGAACTCGATTTTCCGAAGCTCCGTACACTGGTGCTCAATGCTATTACTATCTAAAAAATAATTGACTCTTTCGATAGAAATCGATTTATACTTGTCAAATATACCCAAACCTTTCTTCCAGTTGAATAATCCGAACGATGTCATACATTTATTCTTTTTTATCGTTATTACTTTTGTTGATTAGCATTAGTCCTATTGCGATAAAGAATACTGGACCGAATATGCTGTGACCTGCAGTCAATGCGCCTATGCATGAAAGGCCTCCTAATACTAGTAATACCCATCCAATCGTTTTCATTTCAGTTCCTCCTTTCTTTCGACTTTGTTGATTTCATCACGGGGAATCTTCTTTGAAAGAAGAACTGCCACTAATCCGATGAACACGTTGAGTAATGAAAGGCCAAAAGCCCAACCAAAACCGATTTTTCTGTTGCGTCCCATGCAACCTACACCAAATGCCAATGATACGGCAATGATTAAAAAGAATGCTCTTTCCATATCTTTATATATTTATTCGTTAATATCTAATGAATTGTAAAAATCTTGAAATGCTTCAAAGCGTTCAGCCGATAAGGACAAATAACTCTTGCCAACAAGGTTTTCATCTCCAAACAACCATGCTAACAAATTAGGGTTCGCCTCCAACTGGTTGCTGAAATATACTTGTGGATCACATTCGTCTCCATACTTGATATAGTTCTGGCAAATTGCCTGACGCTTGAAGCAGACGTTTGGAATCTCATTGATTTCTGCTTGGGTATTATATCTTCTCATATCATTTGTCTTGTGATTCAACTTCAGTAATTTTTTGATTGTACTTTCCCCGACGATAAACCACCATCACAATCATTGGGAAGAAAATAACGCAAGATATTAAGTCTACCACCCAGCTTGCTACACTTTCGTTATATTCAACTTTTGAGTTAAATTCACGAATTTCTGCTTTAGTCATCTTTTTCATATTGTTTATCTTTTAATTGTTATTTGATGTTTCTACAACTCTATAACATCATGTATGTAAAAGGTAAATGGAAAAAACAAAAAAAATAAGGCCTCCACTTTATATGGAAGCCTTATATGCATTGTATTACTTTGAATTACAGCTGTTTAATGTCGTTAATAAGTTTTTTGCATTTTCCAACAACGATATCACTTTCAGAATGAGAGATCAATAATTCCAAAGTTTCTATTGCTTTATCTCTGTCTCCATCCTTCAAGTGCGCAATAGCAAGATTCCATCCAATATCATTTATATAATTGGTATAGTCATTAAAATCCTCCGAGATAGCCAAACTGAATTTTTCTTCAAGATTAAGTATTGTGTTATCCAAATCCTCATTATTCTTGACATTTTTGAACAGTTGAGCCAATTGTGTCGATACATCATCTGCATCTCGCACAACCAATTCTGTAGGTATCTCAGAATAATAACTGTTTCCTAATGCAATTGTCTCATTATATATATAATAGCGGTAGGTACCAAAATAAATAATGCCAATAAAGCAAGCTGCCACACTCATTCTTACAAATGCACGAAGGGAGATTATTCTTGCTTTATGAGGCAACTTTGCTTCTTTCCTAAATTCTTGTTCTGATAAACTTTCAATTTGGGAAGCGACACGTTGACCATGTTCGTACCTCAGTTCCTTCATGTTTTTGATAGCAGCAGCCATTGTTTGAGCGCGCTGTCGTAAATCTGGATTACTCTGCAATTCGCTAAGGAATGCCTTACCTTCCTCCTCTGTCATTTTGTTTTTCAGAAAGAGTTCAAGGCGTATGTCAAAATTCTCAAGATTATTCATAAAACGATTTGATAATTCTGGTGAAACGTTCTTTTAACTTACTCATACATTGACTCTTCTTTGATTTTACAGAGTCAGCGCCATTGAATCCTATTACATCTGCAATCTCTTTCATGCTGAGATCATCTCCGTAGTATGCCCATAAGATGTCCTCACATGGATGTGGGAGATCTTGCACAATGTCACGCATAATCTTCGTTTGTTCTGACGATAAACCATCACCGAGACCTAAAACTGCTTCCAATTGAGCAAGACCATATTCATCATATTGGGTATTATCCAACATTTGATCGAAAGAGGTCGTCGAATGCCCTCGATTCACGAAATTATATCCCATATTTAAGCAAATCTGCGTAAAATATGTAGATAAACTACAGGTAAGCGTTTTGAGTTTACCTTTTTGGATATTATTAAAAAGCGCGATACAGGCATCTTGGTAAATGTCTTCAGCATCTTCTGTCGAAATAGACAGACGATTTCTTAGGACAAGAAGAACCTTGCTTCGCTCTTTTTCAAAGAATTGACCTAAGAGTCTTTCATCTTGGATGTTAAATTCCTTCTTTGTCATATTTATTTACTTACTGTATTCAATAACCATATTTTGATTAGTTAATCGTGTATCTTTACCCATCATATCTTTCACCGTTTCTATCCACTTAGTATCTTTTGTTAATTTATGGTTAGATAGGACTCGGTTAATATAATAGGATAAGGCACCATAGTGCTTACCGCTCTCAACTATTTCTTTATTGACCTGATAAGCTCTACACGCCTCTATAAAAACCACCTTTCCGAGTGTTGGGGATGATGGTATGTTATAGTAGTTACCCTTCTCAATTTTCTGAGGACGATAATATTTGCCGCTACGTGAAAAACCGGCCTTTGTACCTCGGATAATCTCTTCCTCGATACCCATAGAAGCCTTTCCTGCATGACAAGCATCAATTACAACATATAGCATCCCATCTTTGCCGATGACCTTTCTTATCCTTGAACAGTAATCATGTAGCTCATCGTCTATTAGGTGGTTCTCACCCTCGTACTTTCCCTTGGTATATTCAATCGGTGCATCCACAGGCACTATAGATTCGTCCCATCCATCGTCTTCATCGCCACTTTCGTCCTCGAATGGTTGTCCATGAGTAGAAAAGTGTAGATAAACAATGTCGCCAGTTTTACATTGAGATATCAACACATTCAAGGCTTTTGCAATCCCTGTCTTAGTAGCACCTTTGTCACTAATACAAGAGACAATAATGCCATTTCTCTTTAGAGTAGGATACAACAGGTCAACATCATTCTTACCATGAATATTGTTCCAACCGCCATACTTGTTGACGCATTGATAGTCTGAAATACCCACCAGCAGGGCTCGTTTGTTTTGAGCCATAATCAGCTGAGTAAATAGCGATATTGTCAACACAAATAGTATTCTCTTCATAATATCTTTATTCTATTAGGATAAATGAATTACGTGTATCTTCATCTGCCTTATCCATTGCTTCCCAAAATGATTTGTAGATGGATTTTCCTGAAGTTAGACATTCATAGAAACATATCATAAAAGCTTGGGTTAGATCGTCATCTACCTTCTTCAAACTTACAATCATATTTTGTGCTCCAGCGATACGAAATGCACGCTGTAGTCCCCAAACTCCATCTATGTTGGATTCTCCTAAACCTGTTTCACAAGCAGATAAAACTAAGAGTTTAAGATTCGGGAACTGTAAGCCTTCTATTTCGTCACAGGTTAAAATTCCGTCTTCAGTGCTTTCATTATGTTCGCCATTTAGAGTTCTGTTCGCCCCAGTAAACAAAAGTCCAGACTCATTGCTTTCAGAGTTAAAGAAACCATGTGTTGCAATATGAATAAGATCTATATTCTTTCTATTAAACTCTTTAACGACTGCTTCTGTTGCCTCTTTTTCGGTATATGAATAAATCGTAATGCTTTTTCTTTTGAGCATATTTGAGATTGAATCTATTTCTATCTTTGTGCCTGGTAAGGGTTGCCAAACATTACCTCTGTTTTGTGGAATTTTTGTTGTTAACTCATCATTAAATCGTGGGTTCCCTATGGCTACAGCATTCTTTATACCAATACTATTACCTTTGTGAATGTCACCCAAAGATAGAACACGGTGTACTTCCACATTTGGAAACTTGGTTCTGAAAAACGTCTCTATAGGATTAACAGACAAATTTTCTGAAGGAGAAAAGAATATTCTTTTAGCCCCTTTAATAGTAGATGAAAGTTCTTTTAAAGACTCTTGCGTTAGGGTCTTATAGTCTGTTGTCATAGAAAGACGGTTAAGTTCTACAGGATTGTCTTTCCTTATCACATAAGCATATATAGTAGTGTCAATATTGACAAAGTCAATTCCAACATCACCCTTTAGAAGATTTTTCTTTACCTGTGCAACATTACTATTGACTAAGTTCGCCAATCTCTTTGTAGACAAATCGTTGTATATGATCCCTCGATTTATTGAATCCTGCCTACTTATAATATGTTCTGAAATTTGAATATCATTTACTTCGATGATTGTATCTGGACTATGTGTTTCTAAAGATTCAGTAATATATTTGTTTTTTCCCAAACGAGATAATTCTTCGTTAATAGCTTTTGTCGTTTGTGTTAAGCGGCCTTTACAGAAAAGTGAAGCATTTGCTGCGTTCTCTATGGAATTCTGTGTACAGGCATAATTAGCTAAACTTATCTGCCACCCTTTTAGAAGTTGCAAATAATTACGTCTTTCTTGATCCGTTATATGATACCATTGCGATTCAACATCCTGATACCACGTTGCAATATATTTATTTTCGATATTATCGAATTTTCCATAATCCCCTAATTCTTTATATATATCCATGAGGTCGCCATAAATACGCGCACCGGCAATAGATGGTTCAGAAGAAGCCAGATAATTTTCGTAATAATCGGCAGCTTTCTTAAAATCTTTTCTAGAATACTGCTCGTAAAGCCCAAGATAATAATCTCTTTCATGAACACACTCTTGTGGTAGCTGATCTGACATTATTTCTGCTGCCAAGCTATCAGCCCTTGACTCATAACCAAACCTACTATATGTATCTAATAATTGTAGTTTTCTAAGTATGTATATTAAATTCATGTCTCCTTGCAATTGCTTTCTCATTGCCAAAGATTGCTCAGCGGCATAAACTAATTGTGGATCATATCCATGAGACAAACCAAATATAACGGCTCTATCACAGAAATCAAGGAAGTCAATACTTATTTCTTTGCTATTTCGAATATATACATCAGAAGCATGTTTATATAATAGAGCAGCCTGTTCAACATCCATCACTGAATTATAGTAATCGGCCATATCCGCTATTATATGAGCATACATTATACTGTCTGAGGTATTGTTGTTGTCAAATATTTTTAAGGCTTGTTGAAGTGCAGAAAATCTAAGATGTAAATCTGGAGCAACTTTTGCCTTATCCATATAATGGGTTATTTGTCGATTAACCAAAAGTTGAACGTTTTTTGAAGTTTCATATTGTTCTGCCTCACAGAAAGTCTTATATGCTTTATTACGGTCTATATTTGCAAGAATATTTGCTTTTGTGTTTAAAAATGTATAATGGTCAATTGGGTTGTCTGATTTTGGTTTATATTTATCAACAAAATCCAACGCGACTTTAACATTGTTGTCATCAACCAAAAGAGATGATAAATTAACGGCATATGATGATTTCGTGTTCCTATCATCAGTCTTATCAATAGCCTTTATAAAGGAAATTACCGCGGCTTCATTCATGCCCAACGATTCATAACACATTGCAGCCTGATTGTAAATCTTGTGTGAATACGCATTTGTGGAATCAGCCACAGAGAAATAGTCATTACATAAAGAAAGCGCTTTGAGATAATGATTTTGCCTACGTAAGCAAAATAAATATCCCGATAATGAATTTACATATTCCTCAGAGTCTATTCCGAATGCTTTTTGAGAAACTTGTACAGCAAGACTATCATAATATGCGACTCTTTCTATATCATTACGCCACAAATCATAGCGATTAGCTTGCGAAATCAATTCTGTGTAATAGACAGCGGATTTCTCTCCATAATAAATCTTTGTGGCTTCAATGTTTTTATCATAGAATAACAAAGCATTTGTTTTATCAAATAATTCGTTTTCATAGTAGTAGGCAACCCATAACCAATTATGAGTTTTGAGGGTTGATTTACTTCCATGATAATGCCAGTTCAAGTCATCTCTATTATTATTTTGGGCAAAGTGTATTGCTTTCAACAAGTACTCAACGCAACGTTGAGGATTATTGTAGATGGAGAAACCTGTGGAATTCCATTTATAATAATCAAATCTATCCTCAATACTGAAGTTAGAAAAACTTTTAGAGTTTTCAATTATGCCAAAAATATAGTAGTCTTGATGTTTTGATGCTTCATGACAAAGTGCCTGTATGTCCAAGAATCTATTATCCTCAAAATCTAATATACATTTTGTGATATCAGACTTGTTCCTATCAGAAAGAATCTCGTAATTGGTATTTAAGAAATAGTCAATTATAGTCCTCTTGTCTTGATGTGAAATTTCTGTATCATCAATGAGTTTGTCAAAAAAAACTAAAAAGTCATTGTTTTTATGATGCGTTATATACAATTCTGCCAGGACGCAATACGCTCCGGCTAATTCATTTGAGTTATTTGATTTCTTGGCAAAATCAAAACGCTTTTGTCCCCAATATATTGCTTTATTAAAATCTCCTAAATAACTGAATACATCAGAAAGTCCAACAGTAAATATATATTCGTTTGTTTCAGCTTGATGATAGTGCATTTCCAGAGATTTAAGGAAACTAATGAGTTGCTTACGTTTCTTTATTCTAACATGATTATGTGCACTTTCAGTTAAAACGACACTGCAAGCATCAATTAGGTTCCAGTATTGCATTGATGTTACTCCATATTTGTTTTCTATTTGTGGAATAATTGTGTTTAACCGAGTAGCGATACTATCATAATACGAAACCATTAAAGAATCTTTCAGATTATTAGCAACAAGATTGAGCAAAGCAGTTTCATATACAGAACTAGCAGTGCCAGCAGTCGTTTCTGCAAATCTTAACCACTGCCAATCTTTTTCAAATGACTGAGCCTGAACAATACAATTATTATTCAGAAAAATAATGACCAATATGAGTATCTTGTTTATTTTCATACTTGTATGTCAAGATATTTAATCCCATTAATCATAGTAATGTTTTGTATGTCATATCTTATGACGAAATCCATTATCCGTCTTTTATCTTCTTGCGAATACCACGAAATCACCCAATGTGTTTTTGGCTTTGTTCGCCTAATAATTTTCTCTAAATAAGGCATGTCTATGGATGAAAATGAGAATCCATACACATATATCCTTTCGACATCAAGGATCTCATTAAAGAATTGTTGATTCATTTCTATACACTCCTCTACATCTTTCTTCAAAGACACTATTGATTTTAATGAACTCAAAGTTGCCAATTCTTTATGTTTTGGTGTAACTATTTGGAGTCTTGTCATTCTATTTAGCTTCTTATTCCAGACTTCACCTATTCGTAGTTCTTGACTTTTAAGCATATCATTCAGCTCTTCTTCTCCCAATCCGTGACCAACTACCATAGAATCCTTGTCATCAATTACGCCATGGATATGATAAATGCGCTTGGCATCTATCTCATAGATGTCTTCAAGAGTCTTCGTATAGTTAAAAGTGAGGAATATGCTGCCTTCGCTTGGAAATTGTATCTTTTTATCTTTGGGGCAGTTCTCATACACATCTGACAACCATTTCTGAAAGTCATTTCTCAAAGATTCCTTAATTTTATCAAATTCTTCAATAACTTTTTGGGAGGCATATTCCGTTTTTTCTTCTATCGAACCGTCTTTGATATATTCAGGGTCATACAAGTTACCTTTCTTATTGGCATAATAGTTAATGTTTAATTGGGCAAGGCTATTCTCAAAATCTCTCCACCAATTATATTCCCAAGCACTATTATAGACCTGAGTTAATTTAAAGAAAAGACCTGCATCGTTTTCCTTTATCCATTCCATGAAATTCAGAAAACCACATTGAATGTCATGGTGTTGGTCAAAGCCATTACCAATTATGTATAGGTTCTTGTATATCATAAACAACTGTTTTGATGCTTACCTAATAATTGTTATACTAAACATTATCACTTTTATGTACCCTAAAGAGTTCTTGTAGCGCCCCTATTCTCTTCATCATATCGGCAAAGGTAAGTGACTGACCGTAAATAAAACTTTCTTTCATCTCGTTGTAATCTGCCTCATAAGCAGACATCAGTTCGTCACTTGGCACAATCTGAATATTGGCAGGAAGTTCCTTGTCGTAATCTACATAACCGACATGATAGAACTTGCGACGATGCTCCACGATCTCATGATAGAGCACCAAATCATTAAGAGCAATTTCCGCATATGGGGTATGCATCAGCTTCTCCAAGTCATAGAAATGACGTGTCATTCTGTGCGTCCTCGGTTCGTCTTTCTGGAACTCCTCGCACAAAAGGAAAGCTTTTTCCAAGAAAGTCCTGGCAGGGCTTACGGTACGAATTGTTTGAATGAGATCGGAATCAACATCTTCATCCTTGAACGTTTGTTCTATAAGTGATGAAATTCTTCTCATCTCGTAAGGCTCAGACATTGACAACACGCTAATCTCTACTTTGACCGTCGGTATTGCGTATGCGGCTTGGCTATCATAGAGTGAGGGGTACTGAACGTAAAGCATAGAAGGGTCTTTGTCATGTGGAACCTTTTGGGGCTCACCATTTTCATTGGATATGTCGTTGTCTGTGAGAACTGTTACTTCAAGCCCCATTTCGACAAGTTTTGCCGATAACTCGTCTTTGAACTCGCCAAACAGGAAGTCCTGTCCTTTCTCTCGAAGATTATGTATTTGCGTATTACTGGTACAACTTGCACAAGAGAGTTGTTTGACGTTCAGAAAATAGTCACGGCTCAATGCTAAATCTATATCTTCACTGAATCGGTTGATGATATCCCAGCCTTTACTGAGACTCGTACCACCTTTGAACAACAGGTATTCTGATACGCTGGTATGAAAAAGGGCATACAACACTGCCGTTACCCACCAGTCCTTCTCTGCAGCAGCTTCATCAATTTGCCGCGCTTCAACTACACCTTGTATCATCGCCTTTCGCTCGTCGAGCGAGAAATCAATCCATTTGCTCATTGCTTTATTCCTTTCTTTATAACTTGTCGCATCCATACAGGAGCTAACAACAAATCATATTCTATGGTGTCAGTCTCAGGAGTTTCCGTGAAAAGTTGCCTAATCCTCGTTTCAACATCCTGAGTGATGTTATGCTCACCAATGTTGCGTAACGCCTGTACCAATTCTGGCATCAAACGTCCTCGGAATGCGAAGTTCTTAGGTGCCCCATGCTTCAGAGTCACTGTTCGATTCCCTAATTTCAGTTTTCTTCCAGAACCAGTAGTCAAGAAAATGGTATTCATAGGAACCTGTGTAGAGAATCCTAAGCGATTAGCAGCCGTGGCCCCTGTAGGTATAACCTTTGCCTTATCACGCTTGGCTATTTCAGTCACCAATTCGTAAGCCGTAGGATATAGTATTCCAAAACGTGTCTTGCGTGGCTTGACATACACACCCTTGGCTATACGGGTAATCAGTCCTTCTTTCTCAAATATGGCGAGCAACTTTGTGACGTACTCGACATCATACTGAGGAAAAGAAGAAACAAAGAATATCTCACCGAATTTACTGCGAGTAATCTTCTTTCTAATCTTCTGTACTACTGCATTCTCCATCGATTATATCTATAAATTATGGTCGGAATGATTACAAATATTTCCGACTGCAAAGGTACAAAATTTCTTTCATAAAACAATACTTTAAGAGGTGAAATTAAGTTTCATTGGCAAATAATAGCGTTTTCTTGTTGTATAGATGACATTCTTATATGAATAATGTGTCGCTTTTTTACATTAGGGGGCAACATTGCCAGAAAAGACGACTTCAAGAATAAAATGCCATGACTTAATCTATTCATTGCACACTTGCGAGCCATTTGAGGTTCATAAAAGTTAAAAACGTTAAATATTCATCTTTTCCCCAATCTATAGAATCTGCGTAATCACTTTTCTATCGTTTAATGCGTAAATAGTTGAAATAAAGGGATTTGCAAATTCATGGACTGTAGTAGATTAACTTCTGTCACTATTCCTAATAGTGTGACGAGCATTGGAGAAGATGCGTTCTCTTATTGTAGAGGATTAACTTCTGTCACTATTCCCAACAGTGTGACGAGCATTGGAATTGGTGCGTTCGAGTACTGTAGTGGCTTAACTTCTGTCACTATTCCTAATAGTGTGACGAGCATTGGAAGTTGGGCGTTTTATAATTGCTCAAATCTAAAAAAAGTGATTGTTTCTGACATTGCTGCATGGTGTGGAATATCCTTTGGTAATGACTATTCCAATCCGTTATATTATGCCCATAATCTTTATAGCGATGAAAATACGAAAATAACTGACTTAATAATCCCCAACAGTGTGACGAGCATTGGAGATTATGCGTTCTGTGACTGTAGTGGATTAACTTCTGTCACTATTCCGAATAGTGTGACGAGCATTGGAGATTATGCGTTCCGGGACTGTAGTGGATTAACTTCTGTCACTATCCCAAATAGTGTGACGAGCATTGGAAATTGGGCGTTCTTTGGCTGTAGTGGATTAACTTCTGTCACTATTCCAAATAGTGTGACGAGCATTGGAGATAGGGCTTTCTTTGGCTGTAGTGGATTAACTTCTGTCACTATTCCGAACAGTGTGACGAGCATTGGAGGAAGCGCTTTCGATGGCGTAGATATCCCAACTGTAATTTCTCTTATAGAGAATCCATTTAGTGTATTCGGTAAATCTTCGAACACAAGGACTTTTACCCATAATACCTTTAATAACGCTACATTGTATGTGCCAAAGGGTACTATCGACAAGTACAAGGCAACAGACGGATGGAAAGATTTTGTGTTTATTGAAGAAGGTATCTCCAATGGTGTGGCTGACATCCCTGCCAATGCCGTGCTGATACAGGGCGAGGGAGGCACTGTCAAGGTGCATGGCTGCAACGAGGGCGAGCAAGTCAGCGTATATAGCATCAATGGCACCAAGGCAGGCTCTGCCGTCAGTGAGAATGGCTCTGCATCCATCAACACCACCCTGCAACCAGGCAACGTGGCAATCGTAAAGATTGGTGAGAAGAGTGTGAAGATAATAATGAAATAACTCAAGCCGCAGGGGGGACTGACGCCTATTCAACAGAAACAATCGTTGCAGCAGAAAGTCCTTCATCCAGTCCCAACATGAAAATGGAGATGCTCGTTTGAACATCTCCATTATTTGAAATGTAGATTTACTTCAATAGTTTTCTCCCTTCATTGTCCTCCAATATTTGCATCTGCTGGATGGCAATTGATATTTTTCTGAAACGAATTTTCACGAATTTCATTTTAATTTCTTTTAATTATTTCTTTTCATGCGCTGCCGATATATAGATAATTATATGTTAAAGAATAATTCGTGGAAAATTAAATTATAATTCGTGCTAATTCGTTTCCAAAAAGAAAAAGTATTCGTTTCAAAAGAAAGAAATTTCGGGTCACCTGCATAATCACGTGTGAGCGTACACTAAAACCGTGATGTTTTTCTTTCTTGTAAGAAACGAGATATCACAATGAATCCACAATACGAAATACTTGCCAAATGTTTGTTGCCAACACATATGTTGGAATGGTTTGAGCTGACCAATGTTGAGTTGAAGCCCAAGGAGAATACCGCCACACAGGACACACAGTCAGAGGAGAGTCCTGTGAACATTATCCATCTGTATCTTGACGAGAATAATCTGACGCCAGACAATCGTGAGGATTTGCGTCCAAACGGGTTTACTCCCGCCAAGACCTTCCATGACTTTCCTATACGCGGTCAGGAGGTGCTAAGGAGACCATCAGTGGTTTCAAAACATGGGAAGACGCAGAGCATGCAGAGGATTGGGTAATAATCCCGAAGAATATGGGCACTCATCTGAGCATAGATGAGACGTGTCTGTCCACTGGCGAGGTCTATACCATCCTGTCCAACAAGTAGGCTCACGGGCGAAAGGGATGTCTCGTAGCCATTGTGAAGGGAACCAAGGCAAAGGAGGTTACAAGCGTCCTGAAGAAGATACCGGAAGCCGTCCGTCTGTTGGTTGAGGAATCGCTCAATGCAAAAATCAAGGACTTCAGGGCTCAGCTAAGAGGTGTTATTGACAAGAAATTCTTCATCTTCAGACTGGTCAAGATTTTCGGTTAATCCACGTGGTTATGCAGGTGACCCAAAGTATCTCACAAAGACACCAGGGAAACAAAGACATCAGGGACAGGTCACCGTCTCGCACGAACAAATATTCTATAAATATTTCTTCGCATTTGTTTGTTTTATTTGAAAAAAACGACTATTTTTGCAGCATAACTAACCTAAAAACAATTTGCTCATGCTGATAATGATTTTGCAACTCCTCATTGTGTTGGGAGCATTATGGGTAGGGTCGCGATACGGATCGCTTGCCCTCGGAGCCATCTCGGGTATAGGACTGGCCCTGCTTGTATTCGGTTTCGGACTGAAACCTGGTACCCCTCCTACGGATGTCATCTATATCATCGTCGCCGCCGTGACCTGTGCAGGCATCATGCAGGCATCGGGAGGTATGGACTGGCTGATCCAGATTGCAGAGCGACTGCTGCGCAAGCATCCCGACCGTATCACCTTCCTGGCACCCCTGTGTACGTTCTTCCTCACCGTATTGGTGGGAACGGGCCATGTGGTTTATACCCTGATGCCGATTATCTGCGATATCGCCCTGAAGAAAGGCATCCGTCCTGAGCGTCCTTGTGGCGTGGCGAGCATTGCCTCGCAGGTGGGTATCACCTGTTCGCCGATAGCTGCCGCGGTGGTGGCATTCGTGAGCATCTCTAATGCCAACGACTTCGACATCACCATCCCACAGGTGCTGATGGTGAGCATCCCTGCCTGTCTGTGTGGACTGATGGCTGCAGCAGCGGCTTCCTATAAGCGTGGACTGGACCTCGACAAAGATCCTGTGTTCCAGGCTCGACTGCAGATTCCGGAACAGCGCGAATATATCTATGGTAGCGGGGCCACCACCTTGGACAAAGTGATTCCCGTCGAAGCGAAGCGCGCCGTCTATATCTTCCTGGCAGCCCTCTGCGTCATCGTGCTGTTTGCCGCTGTTCCCTCCTTGCTCCCGTCATGGGACGGCAAGGCGCTGAAGATGAACATCGTCATCCAGATTGTGATGATTTCGGCTGCGGCCCTGATGATTATTCTCTGCAACGCATCGCCCAAGAAAGCCGTTGCTGGTCCTGTCTGGCAGTCGGGAATGGTGGCCGTGGTTGCCATCTATGGCATCGCCTGGCTGGCCGATACCTATTTTTCCAACTACCTGGGCGAGATGCAGTCGATGTTGACGGAAATAGTAAAGGAATACCCGTGGAGCATCGCATTCGTATTCTTCCTGGTCTCTGTGCTCATCAACTCACAGGGAGCTGTCGTCGTCGCCATGTTGCCCCTGGCCTATTCCCTCGGTATCGAAGGACCGGTGCTTCTGGGCGTGCTGCCGTCGGTCTACGGATACTTCTTCATCCCCAACTATCCGTCGGACATTGCCACGGTGAACTTCGACCGTTCCGGTACCACCGTCATCGGAAAATACCTGCTGAACCACTCGTTTATGATGCCCGGACTGATCTGCGTCACCACGTCCACCATCGTAGCCTATCTTCTTTCCATGCTATTCTATTAAAAAACCAACAATACAACTATGAACAAGAACGAAAAATTTGTCATCACCATCAACCGCGAGGCCGGGTCAGGAGGGCGCACCGTGGGTGCCAAACTGGCTGCCAAGCTCGGTGTCCCTTACTATGACAAGGTCGTCATAAAGGGTCTTATGGAGAAGTACAAACTCAGCGTTGAAGAGATTGAGAGTATGAAAGGCCGCAAGCAAGACTGGTGGTCGGAATTCAAACGTGTAGTAGGTGTCGGCGGCGGCTTAGTCGATTCTGTCATTGACGAGCCCGATTTGTTTTATGCCGGCGACATGTTCAGGACTGAAGTGGAAATACTCAAAGGCATTGCCGCGTCGGAGTCGTGTGTCATCGCAGGACGTAGCGGGTTCTTTGTCTTTGAAGACCACCCCAACCACCTGAGCATCCTGATTACGGCACCCCTCGAGCAGCGCATCCAACGCATAATGAGAAAACAGGGGCTCACCGAAGAAGAGGCCAAGAAGACCATCGAGGAGATTGACATCGCTCGCGAGAACTACATCAACCAGTATACGGGCACTTCACGCTACGACACCCGCAACTACGACCTTGTCATCAATATGAAGGGCAAGACAGAAGACCAGATTGCTAATATGATACTGATGTATCTTGAATAGAGAGAGAGGATGTGCCGGTTGACACATCCTCTCTTCTTTCTAATAATATATCCTCTTATGCAGCAGCTTCTTCCTTGATGTTGGGAAGCTCCAGGCCGATACCTTTCTTCTTGTCGACAGCCTTGAGGATGAAGCCCAGTAACAGGGCTGCCACACCTAAGCAGGCCAGCATGACGAGTGGAGCGGTGTAGTCGAGTTCTGTGGCACTTGCGCCTTCGGGATTGGTAGCATCGAGCACCTTGCCGATGAGCAACGGGAAAAGCCAAAGACCGATGTTCTGAATCAGGAAAATCAGGGCATAGGCAGAGCCAATCACCTTTGCATCCACTAATTTGGGTACTGAAGGCCACAATGAGGCAGGAACCAATGAGAATGATGCTCCCAGAACAAGAATGGTGGCATAGGCAATGACGACACCGCCGACGGCACTACCCTTGAACAAAGGCAGGATGAAGGCAAATGTCAGGTGGCAGCCGATGAGCAGCAACGAACCGAGAATAAGCATTGAGACAGCCTTTCCGTGATTGTCGAGATAGTTGCCCAAAATAGGCGTGATGAGTACTGCCAACAAAGGGAACACGGCGAAGATGCTTTCAGCTGTCTGACGCATGAAGCCCATATAACAATAGGTGATGAGGGCCAGGATGGAGATGCTCAGCAGACTGTATTTCAAGTTGGCCTTCTTCTGGAAGTTGCTGGCAAAGCCTGCAGCAGCCACGATGAGCATGATGATATACTGAACGATGGTGACGCTCTCGCTGGCCCAGAAAGATTCGGCATTGGGAGAAGTCAGCGACAAGTTGCATTGCAGCATGTTTACCGCATACTTCTGGAAGGGGAAAATAGCCGAGTAGTAGAGCACGCAGAGCAAGGCAACAATCCAGAAACCGCTGTCGGTAAGAATCTTGCCCAGGTCGCTGATCTTGAAGGGGTCGTCTTTCTCCTCGGCCTCACCAGTCTGAGCATCGAGCTTCTGGTCCATGAAGAAATAGACGATGGTCATGATGAGCGCTATACACATCAGCACTACACCGAAGGCCACTGAACGGCTGACGCTGACCTCTCCGCCAAGACGGGCGAAGTAGGGCGAGAAGATCATGCACGTAGCCACACCCAGTCGGGCTAATGCCATCTCAGAACCCATAGCCAGTGCCATCTCGCGCCCCTTGAACCACTTCACAATACCGCGGCTCACGGTGATACCGGCCATTTCGCAGCCACAGCCGAAGATCATGAATCCGCAGGCAGCAAACTTGGCTGATGCTGGCATGCCTTCATAAAAAGGTGCTACGCCCAGCTCCTGAAAAAGAGGAACGTAATTGAGGTGGGTATTGAACCAAGCCTCTATGCCTGTACCCATGAATGACTCGCTGACGGCATACCACTTAATGCATGCGCCAATCAACATGACCGTCGTTGAGACAATCATCGTGAAGCGCACGCCCATCTTGTCGAGGATGATGCCGGCAAAGATGAGGAAGAAGGCAAACACGTTGAGGAACACCTCGGCTCCCTGCATGGTTCCGAAAGCGGTGGAGTCCCAGCCGCGCGTCTCCTGCATCAGGTCCTTGATGGGAGAGAGGATGTCCATGAAAATGTAGCTGCAGAACATGGCCAAAGCCAAAAGCAGCAAAGCAGTCCACCGCATGGCGGCAGAGTCGCGAAGAGTCTTTTGAATAGCTTGTGACATTGTGTATAAAGTAAATGAATGAATTATTCAGGAAAAACTGTGCAAAGGTACAAAATAATTCATAATTCATAATTCATAATTCATAATTATTTTTGTACCTTTGCATCCAACTATGAGATACAATACAGGATATAATCGTGAGGGCGACTATGACCACTATGTCGTCAACACTCAACAGCCCTTACTGGAGTTCCTTCTGGAGAATGTCAGGCAGAGCCGCACGAAAATCAAGGCCACGTTGCAGGGACGTGGCATCAAGGTGAACGGTAAGACTGTTAGCCAGTTCGATTTTCTGCTTCAGCCAGGCATGAAGGTGGCTGTAAGCAAGACCAAGCGCAATCAGCAGTCGTTCAAGAGCCGCTACGTGAAAATCGTCTACGAAGACCGCTGGCTTATCGTTATAGAGAAGAATGTCGGCATCCTGTCGATGGCGGCAGGCCATTCATCGCTCAATGTGAAGAGTGTGCTCGACGATTATTTCAAGAAGTCGCGCCAGAAGTGTACGGCTCATGTGGTGCATCGTCTTGACCGTGATACCAGCGGACTGATGGTCTATGCCAAGGATATGGAGACCGAACAGATACTGGAACACAACTGGCATGATATTGTATACGACCGCCGCTATGTGGCTGTGCTCTCAGGCGAGATGGAACAGGATGAGGGAACGATAGAGAGCTGGCTGAAGGACAACAAGGCCTATATTACTTACTCTTCGCCTGTTGACAATGGCGGCAAGCTGGCCATCACCCATTTCCACGTGCTTGACCGTACCACCGAGCATTCTCTCGTGGAATTCAAATTAGAGACGGGACGCAAGAATCAGATACGTGTTCATGCAGCAGACATGGGACATCCTGTTTGCGGTGATTCTAAATATGGTTGCTCGGCCATTGGGGAGGCTTATTCGGGCAAGCATGGTGACGATCCGCTCCACCGTCTTTGTCTGCATGCCTGGTTGCTGTGCTTCACTCACCCTGTAACGGGTGAGCCGATGGAGTTCGAGACACCTATACCAACTGCTTTCAGACAGATGTTCAAGCATTAATATATGGATAACGTAGGCTATTATATCTTTGTGTTGGCAGTCATCATAGTGGGGGCTGCCCTTATCAAAAGAATTGCCAGCTGCATGCTAAAGACCGTAGTCTTTATCGTGGTATTGGCAATTCTGGCTTATGTTTATCTTTTCTTGCTTTGACGGTTGGGGATAGCTGTTCAATAAACTGTTATGGAGGGCTTCCCTGTTATTCTATTCCCCGCTTATTGAGCGCTTTGGCATAGCGAGCCGCATTTTGCTGATGTTCGCGGTAAGTGCTCGCAAAGTTGTGAGTGCCGGAGAAGTCTTCTTTGGCACACATGAAAAGATAGTCATGACTAACGCGGTTCAACACGGCATCAATACCCTTGATGCTGGCCACTTTGATGGGTCCAGGCGGTAATCCCTCATATTTGTATGTGTTATAGGGGCTGTCGATATCAAGCATACCGTGACGGATGCGGCGGATGGCGAAATCGCCCAATGCATACTTCACCGTTGGGTCAGCCTGAAGGGGCATGCCTACATGCAGTCTGTTCAGATACATGCCGGCAATCATGGGCTTCTCCTGCGTGTTGGCAGTCTCTTCATCAATGATGCTCGCCAGCGTGCACACCTCGATAGGGGTCAGCCCCAGAGCCTGCGCTTTACTCAAACGGTCGAAATTCCAGAATCTCTCATGCTCACGCTTCATGCGCTCCATGAATGGGTCGATATGGGTATCCCAGTACACTTCATAGGTGTTGGGAACGAAAAGGGCGGGTATGGTTTGAGGCGTATAGCCAAAACGGGCGCAATAGGATGAGTCGGTAAGCGTACAGGCGATGGTTACGCTATCGAGCATGAGGCGCTTGCCCAAGGCGGATGCCAGCAGGTAGATAGTACGGCTCTCGGGAATCGTCAGTCTGACAGGCGACTGCTGGCCGTTTCTTAATCGGCGGAAGATGCCTATCACACCGTCATCGGGATTGATGATGTAGCGTCCCGTATGGATTTTCTGTTCGTAGCCGCTGTGGCGCAAAAGCGTGCTGAGCGCTGTCATGCCGTGCCGTGAGCCTATGGGCGATAACTTGTTATATACAGAATCAATGTTGTCATTGTCGTCAATGAAGACATATTCTGTTTCGGTGTGATGGGTGAAGCCCGTGAAAAAATAATAGTAGAACAAGCCTATCATCCCAGCCAGACACAATGTTGCAGGAATGAGGTATATCTTCTTTTCACGTAGTGTTTCCTTCTTCATTGTATATGGAATAAGGTGCTATTGGCTGCCTTTTGTAAAGCAGGCCAGCAATGATGCCTGCTTGATGATATTCTGGGCAATGGCTTGGTTGGATTCGCGCTTACCATTGAGAATATCCAGGATTCTGATGAGTGCCGGCAGGCCACCGCCATTCTTGAGCACGTGTATGAAGCAGAGACTCTGCAGACCGATATTCTCAGCAATGATGTCGAGGTCGGTGACGGCCAGCCCTGCTACTGCCAGCTGATAGGCATCATCGGAGTCTTCGGCAATAAATCGTTCGATGTCACCCAAGGTTTCGAACCCCATGTCTTCAAGTACGGGGAGGAAGGGAACGAGTGATGTCGGGAATATCTCGGCTTGATTGACTGCTGCGATACGCCCGTTGAGCCGGTCGAAAGGACGTAGCTCCAAATAGCTGTAAAAGGTTTTGAGGTTGAGCGGCACTTCGTCGAGCTGGCCAGAGGCAACGAGTATCTGTACCTGACGGCTATACTCGGCCATCTTTGTGCGCAGTCGACTGAACTCATCGTCAATCAGTTCCAGCATGCCGGCCAGTCTGCTAAACTGTCGCTTGTATTCGGATGGCAGATGGACCACGCCCTTGTAGCCGATGTCGTGTTCGATAGATGACCACACATGCTGTAAGGCTGTTCGCATTTGCAGTTCAAACCGGATCGTGTTCAGTTCCGGCGCTGCAGGGTCATCAATGATGGTCTTTGGCAGCCGACAAATATAGTGGAGCGAATTATAGCCGAAACTATTCAACTGGTGCATCTTACGCTTGTCCACCGAATTGTCCCAGTCAATACGGAACTCATGCTTGACGATAGCAGCCACCTTGTCTACATCGTTGGTATAGAACGTGATGATGCGTATGCCCAACAGGTCGGTAATGTCGTTGGAGGTTTGGTATTTTGCTCCTTTGAGTTCCAGCTTCCGCGCCAGGGATTCCTCCTCTTTTATCCTGTGTTCAATGCCTACGATAGGGATTCCTTGTTGGCTCAGTATGGTATGCAGATAGTCTGCAACCACCTGTTCCATACGTTGTAGCAGTCCCCGCTTCTGGCGAAACTGCTCCAACAAGTCTTCACAGTGTTGGTTTAACAGTGGTATCATAAGCAAAGAATAGGTGTTATTGCCCCATCATTATGTTTACTTGAACAGGAACAGGTTGATGAAGCCGGTCATGGCAAACACGTTGCGGATGTCGTCGTTGATGCCTTTGATGAATACCTTACTGCCCTTGGCTTTGGCGTTCTTCAGCACACCAAGGAACAGGCGCAGGCCGCTTGATGAGATGTATTCCAGTTTGGTACAGTCCAGAATGATATCGTGTCCCTCACATTCGTGAAGCGGCTGCAGCTCTTTCTCCACAACAGGAGAGACCGCTGTGTCCAGACGTCCTTCAAAGTACATCACGTAGTCATTGTTCTCTTCTTGAAATCTTGTTTTCATTTTGTTCTATTGTTATTTAGTTGCTATTCAGATTCTTGCACAGCGTCAGGATGTTCTTGCCATTCGTACGCTCGTAGCTGACTGAGGTCATCAGGTGGCGTACCAAATGAATGCCGAGTCCTCCAACAGGACGCTCTTCAGCCGATAGGGTGGTGTCGGCCTCTTCTTTTATTGTAGGGTCGAAAGGCGTACCACTGTCAGTTATGGTAAATGTCAGCCGTTGGTCATCGGCATGAACTTCTATATGAATATCGCCTATGCTGCCAGCGGGATAGGCATAGTTCATCACGTTGACAACAGCCTCTTCGATAGCCAGGTTCATCTGCATGGTGATACTTGCATCGAAGCCGATGGCCTCGCATACGCTATCGACAAACTCATTGAGCAAGGATAACTGTTGAATGTCATTTGTCAATGTAATACTACGGCAGAGCTTGGTGCGTGTCGCTACGGATTGATTCAGCTTTTTGAAAGATTCCATATAGTATTGCTCCTGTTCTGCCTGCAAAAATACAAAAAAAACTTTATTTGTATCGTCGTTTGGCCAAAATATTTGATTTCGTTTCTATCTCTCTATTTAATGAAGAGGGAGCATTAGCACGAATCGGGCTCCCGAACCGGTAGCGGGGTAGGTGGTGTCGAGTAGGATGTCACCTCCCAGTCTACGGGCTAAAGAACGTGCTACGGTGAGTCCTATGCCCGTTCCGTCATAATATTCGTTGAGTTGGACGAACTCTTCAAATATGTGCTCGGCCTCTTGTTGAGGAATGCCGATACCTGTATCTTCAATGCTGAAGATGATTTGGTCGTCGCTGCAGCTGACGTTGAGCGTTACCTTCTGTTTTTCGGTATTCTGTACGTTGCCTGTCGCTTCGGCTGGACGGGTGAACTTGCGGGCATTGTCCAGTAGTAGCGTAAGGGCGCGGATGGCCGACCGTTCGTTGGTAGTGATGATGGTCGATTCGACTTCGGGAGAAAGCTGTAGGTCAAAGGCCACGTGCTTCGCATTTGCCACACCGCTGTTTTCAACGGCTTCGGCTGCTATTTGTATCACTGGAAGCTGGTCTTTGCGCTCAATAGTGGTGCGGCTGTTGGCATCGCTCAGTTCCAGCATTTTGTTCACAAGGCTCGTAATGCGTTCCGTGTTTTGTGTTATCTGGGTGTTGATGTCGGCTTTCGTGGCATCGTCGAGTTCCATTCCCGGCGTGGTAATCACTTGCGTAAAGCCCGAAAGGATGTTGAGAGGGGTGCGTATCTCATGGGATATCTGCTGTATGAAGTTGGTCTTCATCTTTGATGACTCCTCGGCACGGGCATTGGCAATGGTCAGCTGGGCATTGCTCTCAGCCAGCTGGTTGTAGGCTGTCTTCAGATGCTTGGCAGCCTTGCGGCGGATATAGGTATAAACGGTAAAGAACACTACGACCAGCAGTAACACGACAAAGGTAGTAACCATGCGTTGGCGGCTGATATCGGCCTGTTGCTTGGCAATCTGTGTCTCTTTTTCCTGTGTTTCATAGATGGTGGCCAATTCTGCAGCATCATTGTTTTTCTGCCATACGATGGCCGAGTCGAGGGCATCACAGATTTTCAGGCCGACGATAAGTGTGGTGTCAATGCGATTGCAGCTTAGGTTGGCCCGATATTTGGGCAACAGGTACGAATGGATGTTGTCGAGTGTCAGCTGTAGGCCGTGTATATCCATCTGTTGGTCCAGAATCTTAAAGTTATCGGCTGCTTCTGCCCATCTTTTTGCTGAGATCAGGTAGCTAATGGCCTCCATCTTGCCGTCGCCAGTCTTGGCATACTGCGTTTGCAGAGCCTCTTGGTAGGCGCTGGCAGCTTCTTTCTTCCGGTCCATTCCTTCAAGGGCACAGGCTCTGTAGAAGTTCAGTCTGGCCGACTGCTTGTCTATGAATGAGGCTTTGGCTTGAGGATGGCTGCGATAGCGCTCTAATAATGAACTGAAACGCTCAGTCCATCTGTAGGCTTCAGCGTGATAATCTGATACAAGCAGGTTGTCGGTAATCGTGATGATACCGATGATGGCACTGGTATAGTTGGCAATGTCATTGCTCGTTTCGATAACTTGCAGGTATTTCTGGTAGGCACGCTCATAGTTGGCTTCAGCTTCCTTGGGCTTGTCTAATTGCAAAAGGCAGTTGGCCGTTGCTGCTTGCAGATTGGCGTAGTCGATATTGGCATCATACCCCCAGTCCTCCATTTCCTTCAATGCGGGCAGACACACGTTCATGGTGGCCTCATAGTCGTTCCTTAGCAACAGCAGATTGGCCAGTCGGCTGGCTGCCATACTATAGTATGTCATGTCGTTGTCATTAGTGATACTGAGCGTCTGGATTTTCTTCCAGTGGTTCTCGGCCTGACGCGACAGGCTCATGCGCTGACAGGCATAGCCGCGCCAATAGCAGGCCTCCATCTTCGAGATGGCACCCGACTTCTCCTCCTCGTCAGTCAGTGTGAGCAGGAGTTGGTAGTCATTGTGCTGGTAGGCTACGTTGAGTAGACTGTCAGCATGCACTTCGTGGAGCTTTTTCTTTTCCTGTTTGTTGCAGGCAGTAAAGCAGCTCAGCGCGCACAGCATGATGATTGCGATGGGCAGTATGCTGGTTAGGTGAAGAATCTTGTGATGCGTCATTATCAGGTCGGCTTTTAATCCACGGCTTGTCTTACAAAGGTTGTTATGGTGCAAAGATACGAAAGTTCTGTCAATTTGGGGACTATTTTATATTAAATATGGTGAATATTATCATTTGTGGTATTCAGTGACGACAATAAATGTAGGCATTTTCTATTGGCTTGTTGTTTTTTTTCGTAACTTTGTAGCGTAAATCATTACTAACCCGAAATGAAGCTCAGATTTTTTATACACTATAGGACAGAATGGGGACAGCAGCTGGTCGTTTGTCTGCAGTATCGTTCGCAGGATGGTTCGGAACACAGTTCACAACTGCCGCTTACCACACAGGATGGCGACCACTGGGAGGGGGAGATGGCTGTTGTGGAATCGCGGAGAAGCCCGATAGATAATTATACCTATTATTATATTGTTGCCGACAGCGATGGACGCGAACTGCGACGAGAGTGGACGCTGATAGCCCGAACCTTTGCTTTTGATGAGTCAAAGGTCTTCATCTTTCGTGACCAGTGGCGCGATGCTCCGCTGAACAGCTATCTCTACACATCGGCCTATGAAGTGACGCACAGGACATCCTTGTCGGATGAAGACCAGAAGAAGGACTGTCTGCCGCACTTCCGTCAGCCGTTGTTTCGTAAGACCGTGCTCTTTCGCGTATCGGCTCCTCAGCTGCAGGATGGACAACAGGTGGCCATCGTAGGTAGTCATCCTTCCCTCGGTTCATGGAATCCTGCCCGATACGTGCCTATGGAGTATGTAGGGGCTGCTGACTGGATGCTGGCACTCAATGTTGACTGGATAGGCCTGCCTATCGAATATAAATATGTGATTACCGACAAAGACACCCATGAGTTGCTGGCTTGGGAGGAGGGCATCAATCGCGTGGCAGAGGGGGAACTGGCCGAAGGCGATGTGCTGGTGCTCAATGGTGAGCCCCTGAGGCTGGCTGACAAACAGTGGCGTGTGGCCGGTGTCTGTGTGCCGGTGTTTGCTTTGCGTAGCGAGCATTCGTATGGTGTGGGTGATTTTGGCGACCTACAGAGGTTTGTCGACTGGGCATGCCAGACAGGCATGAAAGTGATTCAGCTATTGCCAGTCAACGACACAACCCTCTCTCACCAGTGGGGCGATAGTTATCCTTACAACATCGTTTCTGCCTTTGCCCTTCATCCTCATTATATGGACTTGAAGCAGCTGGGAGCACTGAGCAACCAGAAACTCATGACCGACTTTCATCGGAGGCAGCGCGAACTGAATGCACTCGGCTATAGTGACTACGAAGCCGTAGAGCGAGTGAAGTCGGAATACCTGCATGAGTTCTTTGCGGAGAACGGTGAACAGACGCTGGCGTCTGCTGAGTTTATAGCCTGGAACGAACAGAACAAATTTTGGCTTGAACCTTATCTGGAATGGAAGGGAGAACATCAACAGGAGGAGGCTTTCATCCAGTATCACCTGCACCGTCAGTTGAAAGCGGCCGCCGACTATGCCCGTTCGAAAGGTGTCTTCCTGAAAGGCGACCTGCCCATTGGTGTGAACCAACAAAGCGCCGAGACAGCAACCCATCCATCGTTCTTCTGTATGGATATGCAGGCGGGTACGCCTCCTGATTCCGTTTCATCACAGGGACAGAATTGGGGATTCCCGACGTATCGGTGGCATGGAGAGGCGGATACCGCACAATCAGGGAAAAGCGAGAGAATTGAAGAGTGGTTCCATCATAGACTGTCTCATCTTTCACAGTATTTTGATGCCTTGCGCATTGATCATGTAACAGGATTCTTCCGCATCTGGGAGATTCCCCGCAACCAGATACTTGCCACAATGGGGCATTTCGCACCGGCCCTTCCTTTTTCGCCAAGCGAGATAGAGTACTTCGGACTACCTTTCAGGCGCGACTTCCTGACGCGTCCTTTCATCAACGACAGAATTGTTGACCGTCTGTTTGGTATCCATGCCAACTATGTGCGTAATACTTATCTCACGCAGAAGCCCTACGGACTCTATGAGCTGAAGGAAGAGGTGAGTACTCAGGAACAGGTCTGTAGGCTTTTCGAAGGCAAAGGTGACGAGAACAGTATGTGGATTCGTGATGCGCTCTATATGCTTGTGGCCAATGTCTTGTTCGTTGAAGATCCATATCAGCCAGATATGTATCATCCGCGCATTTGGGCTCATCGGGAGCCTGTGTTTGAAGCGTTGAACAATGATGAGCGCGATGCTTTTATGCGACTATACAATCATTTCTATTATCAGCGTCACAACATGTTCTGGGGAACTGAAGGCTATCGGCGACTCTCAGAGCTGACGCGTGATGTGCGCATGCTGATATGTGCTGAAGACCTGGGCACTTTGCCTGATTGTGTGGCTTACGTTTTGGATTCCCTGCGCATACTGACGCTCGAAATACAGCAGATGCCTAAACAGAGCGGTATGGAGTTCAGTCATTTGGAGGCCAACCCCGTGCGCAGTGTTGCCACCATCTCTACACACGACATGCCAACATTGAGACAGTGGTGGGAAGACACCCCGGAGTGTACACAGCGTTACTTTACTACCATGTTACAGAAGCAGGGTAGGGCACCCGAACATCTGTCCGCTCATTTGGCAGAAGAGATAATTGCCCGTCATCTCTATTCACCCTCCATGCTATGTGTACTCTCCTTACAGGACTGGCTGGCTATGGATACTGAATTGCGCAGAAAGAATCCGCGCGAAGAGCGTATCAATGTGCCTGGCGACCCCTATCACCGTTGGCAATACCGCATGCACCTTACCATAGAGGAACTGAAAAAAGCTGAACGTTTCAACAGTAAGCTGAAGACGATGATTACCCGTAGTAAACGATAACGTGGACAGTAGTGTTCTGTTATAGTGCTTCGTCGTCTGGACGGATAATCCTGCGAGACAGCTTGGGCAGATGCCGCTTTTGGCGTAGGTAAGCTTCCTTACGGGCTTCGTACTCCTGTTGGCGTTTCTCCAAATATCCGTCGGCCATGATTCGTCTAATGGTTAAATTTTGCAAAGACAACGCTAAGCTCTATGGGAGAGTTGGCTCCACCAATAAGTTTCGTGCTGCTCAGTGACAGGTCGTGTGAAATGCTTGTTGGAGTCGAACTGCTCGATGTTGTGGTATAGGTGATTGGTACAAGCACCACCTTATAGTGGTCAGACTTGGGATCGCCCCATGTGGGATCTTGGCCAATGTACTGGTTGCGCATCTGCCATAGCCTTGACACCAGACGAGATATGTTGGTGAAGGTATAGACGTTGTATGAAGAGTTGAAGGTGGTGATATACGATGTCTTGCTGTCTGGTATCTTCTTGCTCTCAAAGAAGGAATAGAGGCTGTCTTTCATCACCATGAGCAAATTCTTTGGTGTGTCCAGCATTCGGTTACTGGGTTGCTGGTTGTTAATGCGCTGGAAAGCTATCTTTGCTGCCAGTAGCGAGTCATTTTCGTGTCCTTTCCAAATGCTCTCAATGGGTAAAAGTGCCTCGGTGAAGAGACCTGCTGGCGACTTGATGTATGTATGTGTGGTAAGTTTGGCCAGACTGTCGAGTACGGTCTTTTCGTTTGTAATCTTGATGGTTTGCATCACCTCCTTTGTTCCGGCCAGTGTGAGGGCGGCTTTGAAGAGCGAGTCGCGGTTCACTTTGTAGTAGACACGCAGGCCTATATGAGGAATGGCGGCATGGAAACCGGTGCCATTGGTAATCTGGAAGAACATGCCTGGGCAGATGTCACGGGCGAAGACGTATGAGTTAGGAAACTTTCCGTGCTCTTTCTTATAGGCCAGGAGCTTGCGAAGTACGTAGGTACCGTAGTTCTTGTAGGTCTTATTGTCTTTGTCTGTATACTGCTGATTGAGTGGAATGTGTATGTTGTCCAGATAGCCTGTTGTCTTCTTCACGCTGTCATTGTCGGTCAGGTTGTTGTACGTGAAGACATGGCTGTAGTCAACAGCTCCCTTCGCAGAGCGTATTTGCTGACTGATGTCAAAATTGGTGTAGTAGCGAATGTTGGGGTCGGCAGGTGCGTTGAGCTCGCGCACTCTCAAGGTCATAGCGTTGAGCGCATCATCGCTATTGAAGGGATTCTTCATGAAGAGAACAAGGTCGCATGAGTCGGCCACCACTTGTCCGTTTTCTTTACTAACGATGTATTGTTCGTCCGAGATATACATGTTTGACAGCAGGTTGAATTGCGTGCTGAACTCACTTTTTACCTCAGAACGTGTTTCGGGATCTTCGACCTTGCCCAGATAGCAGGTGCTGGCACTGGAAAGAACCGAGTCAGCCAGCAGGGTATTTGTGAAGACCAGCTCTGTCTTTGTTGCCAAATCCAGCTCGTCACTCTCATTAGTCAGCGAGTTGCCAACGGTGAGCGTATCTTCATCACAAGAAGAAATGGCCAATGCCGTTGTTACGACTCCAGCCAAATATAATATTCTATTCATGCAGTTGTAAGATAATCGAATGGAAAACCTTGATTTACCTGATATGGCTTACTCAACATCCACATCGGGATAGATTTGGTCATAGAATGCCTCATAAGCATCAGCAAAGTCTTCAATATAGTCAAGAAGGGGAATTTTCTTCTTGTTGACATATTTCAGCAGACTGGCATTGGCATTTTTTTCTCCTACGACAATGCCATCGCTATAATCAATGGCCAACTTACCCAACTCTTCAAAGTCGAACAGGTCTTTATAAGGCTTTAGTAGGTCGGCCTTTGCCTCTCTGAACTCCAGACATTCTTTAAAGTTGGTACCCAAGCCTTTCTTAAGTGAATTTGCGAAGATGGAAGTAATCACTTTCGTGTTAGCAAAGGAAGGCTCTTCGTGATAGGCAGTCTTAACATAGAAGGGGATGACGGAACTCATCCACCCCTGACAATGAATGATGTCGGGAGTCCAGCGAAGCTTCTTCACTGTCTCCAAGACACCACGTGCGAAGAAAATGGCGCGCTCACCGTTATCGGGATAGTCCTCACCCATCTCATCGGTGGTCATCTGGCGCTTGGTGAAATAGTCATCGTTGTCAATGAAGTAAATCTGGATGCGGGCTGATGTAATGCTGGCCACTTTGATAATCAAGGGGTGGTCAGTCTCGTTGATGATGAGATTCATACCCGAAAGGCGCTGAACTTCATGCAACTGGCCCCTGCGCTCATTTATATTACCCCATTTGGGCATGAAGGTGCGAATTTCATGGCCTTTCTCCTGCATGGCCTGAGGCAGAGCCTGTCCCATGAGCGACATGTTGCTGTCAGGAACATAGGGCGAAATCTCCTGATTGATGAAAAGAATCTTCTTCTTTGCCATTTCCTTGTTTTTTAAACGTTGCAAAGGTACGAAAAAATCTTCTCATTTCCGAATAAAATGTGCGATTTTAGGAAAAAGTGACATTTTATAGGCTTATTTTTAGTCTTTTTTTTCCTTGTTTGACAAAAATGTTGTTATTTTGCAACTTCAAATTGAATGTGATGGAAGTTTTTAAGAAGATTGTCGACCTGCAGAACGCTTTGTTCGAGGATCGAAAAGCTGGTAAGAAGATTGGACTTGTGCCCACGATGGGAGCATTGCATGAAGGACACGCATCATTGGTACGTCGTAGCGTCGAGGATAATGATATTACAGTTGTTTCTGTATTTGTGAATCCCACACAGTTCAACGATAAAAACGACTTGAAGAACTATCCCCGTGACATTGAGGCTGACTGCAAACTGCTCCAGAAGTGTGGAGCTACTTATGTGTTGGCTCCAGAGGTAGAAGAGATGTATCCCACACCAGATACTCGTCATTTTGAATATCCTCCTGTATCGACAGTGATGGAGGGGGCTCATCGCCCAGGACATTTCAATGGGGTATGTCAGGTGGTAAGTCGTCTCTTTTATATCGTACGTCCCGACCGATCCTATTTCGGTGAGAAAGACTGGCAGCAGATAGCTGTCATCAAGGCAATGGTGCGTCATTTACAGTTGCCTGTGCAGATTGTGGAATGTCCCATCGTGCGTGATGAAGATGGTTTGGCGCGTTCCAGCCGCAATACGCTGCTGGCTCCCGATGAGAGAGCCATTGCCCCGAATATCTACAAGGTGTTGAAGGAAAGTGTCGATTTTTCCAAGAAGCACTCGCTGCAGGATACTCATAAGTTTGTGGTCGATTCAATTAATGCGGTCGATGGACTCAACGTGGAGTACTTTTCAATTGTTGACGGAAATACGTTGCAGGATGTTGCCGAATGGAATGATTCGCCCTATGTTGTGGGATGTATTACGGTCTATTGCGGCAAGACACCTATACGGCTGATTGATCACATCAAATACAAGGAAGAGTCAAAATGATGATTGAAGTTTTGAAATCGAAACTGCATTGTGTGCAGGTCACCGAGGCGAATCTTAACTATATGGGCAGCATCACCATCGATGAGGAACTGCTTGAGGCTGCCAATATGATTGCTGGCGAGAAGGTGCAGATTGTTGACAATAATAATGGTGAGCGATTTGATACCTATATCATTAAAGGACAGCGTGGTTCGGGCTGTGTATGCCTGAACGGGGCTGCGGCACGAAAGGTCCAGGTGGGCGATACGATTATTATCATTTCATACGCCTTGATGGATTTCGAAGAGGCCAAGACCTTTCAGCCCACTGTGGTTTTCCCAAAAGATAATCATCCGTATTAATGTTATCTTGCAATATGGCTGACACCTCAAATGTCAGCCATATTGCAAGAATGTCCTCACTTCCTTAGAATTTCTTACCTGTCACGATGTTGCTGAAAGTAAGAAAAAGGATCTTGATATCGAACCACCACGATTGATTCTTCAGATAGTAAAGATCCAGTTCTGTACGCCGTAGCATCTTCTCTATCGTATCTGTATAGCCATAGATTAATGTCGCATAGCTGGTAACGCCCGGACGTATCTGGTAGAGAAAAGGATATCGGGGGTCATGCTCCATAATCTGGTCAATATAGAATTTCCTTTCAGGGCGGTAGCCAACGAAAGCCATATCACCCGTAAACACATTCCACAATTGTGGCAGCTCATCTAAATGATGTGCTCTGAGGAACTTGCCCACCTTCGTAAGGCGGGGATCATCATCTCCTCCTGAATGACTGAGTGCCGGTCCTGCTTTCTCGGCATCAGTCCTCATGGAACGGAATTTATAGATATAGAAAGGACGTCCGAATCTTCCTAATCTTTCCTGTCTATAGATGGCAGGTCCCCTATCGTCAATTTTAATGAGGACGTAGCATATCAGGAACAGTGGCGAAAAGAGAATGAGGCAGAATCCAGATAAGAGGAAATCAAACAGTCTTTTGGTGCTACGTCCGAAACCTGTCATGCCGTCCGCAATGAACTCCTGTGTGTTGCTGGAAATCATATTGGCAGGTAGTCCCAGCGTGCCAAAAGTTTGATATTTCTTTTTCAGCTTCTCTTTTGGAATGTTGGCTTCCCATGCTTCACGGCCATATTCCTTATTCCATTTCTCATGGGTATAGATGGCTTCGTGATGGATAATGCACCATCTGATGAAAAAGCTACAAAATCCCCATGCTACGACATCAACGAAAAAGGTGACCGTCATTCCGGCCCCGAGGAAACAGCTCAACAGATTATATACTGTGAAACTCAGGATAATCAAGGTTACAGTTAGCGATGCATACTTCTCTTTCATTCCCGCACGCATAAGCAGATGCTGCATCTGGTTCCTGTCAGGCGTAAAGATGTCTCGGTTTTCTAAGATGCGATTTTTAAGTACACGTATGGCATCCATCACGGGAACAAGAATAATGCCTATACAGATGAGGACAGCTTCATCTGGCAGACGGGATCCACACTGCCTGGTCAAACCTATAACGAGATAGCTGAGTATATAGCCCAACATATAGTTACCAGAACTACCCATGAGCGTCTTCTCCCATTTCTTGCTGAATATCTTGCAGATAGTGAAAGGCAGTGTAACGCCAACAGTTGCTGATGCAATGATAGTGGTTAATGGATGATTAGCATAAAGACTGAGCCCGAGGAACAGTGCTACCAGTAGTGTGCCAATTCCTGTAGCAACTCCGTCAGGGCTGTAAGTGATAGACGGTAATTCCGTCAAGAAGACTGCCAACAAAAGCGTAAACGGCATACCTATCCACATAGGAATCTCATGAATGCCAAAGAGACCATGCAGATTGTTTATCCATAAGTTTGATAAAGGGAACATGACTGCAACCAGAAAAAGAACAATGAATTTATTGATTGTGCTTGTTCCGTTAAAGTCATCCTTTACGCCCATGATATATAAAAAGGCACACCCTACTATTATCTGTAGAATACGCATGGTTGTAGGCTCCACTTGTTGTTCGAGTTCTTCTATGGCAAATACATGCGGCAGTGCCAATGAAATACACATGGAAATAAGCATGACGGGAAACAATGACAGTCCACCGATTTCCATTCCCATGATTTCATCGTTCTTTTGCCTGAGATAGACATTGCCGTTATAACTAATGATTCTCATTCGCTGTGCTATGTACATACTTAACAGAAATGAGATGGCAAACGGTGTGGCAAGAATAATAAAAATATCGTTCATCTACTTATCTTGATTTTCAACTTAAAACGGTTCCAGATTTTAGGTATCAACCTGCGTATGAGATAGGTTCCTGCAGGCTTGAAACCATTATCCCGCAATGCTCTGAGAATATTTCTGTTGCCAGTGATGATGTTATGAATAGACCCAGTACTTTCACCGCCCATTCGCATTTTTACGAAATATCGGTCAACGTAAGCATTGCGTATCTGTCCCTTTTCTATGAAGCGGAGCATCAACTCAAAATCGGCAGAGACAGCATATTGTAGGTTGAACGCACCAAACCGTTCAAACCATATTCTTTTTGCATAAAACGTCGGATGAGCGGGATGCCATCCTCTCAGGAAGGCTCCACACACATGCTGTGAGCCTTTCCAGATTCGTAAAATCTTATGGGGTGCTTTCTCGTCTATAAATACCAGATTACCATATACGCAGTCAACATCTTTACGCATAAAAGCATCGACTATATCTTCCAGTACCCGTTCATCAAAATAAAAGTCATCAGAATTGAGAATGCCCACAATATCACCTGTAGCACGTGCTATGCCACGATTCATTGCATCGTAGAGACCATTGTCTTTTTCGGAGTAAATATGCATCCTACCCTTGCATAGTGGTTCGTACTCTCGAGCGATGGCAAGTGTTCCATCCTTTGAGCATCCATCCTCAATGATGACCTCCCAGTCTTGATATGTCTGACTTAATATACTGTCCAACGTATCGCGTAGCGTTTTCTCGCTATTGTAGGTTGCTGTGATAATAGAGATTTTCATAAGACATTAGGATTCTGCCATGCTCCCATAACCCATTCTCATTTGCAATTTGACTGCAAAGATACACATCTTTTCTGAAATTACAACCATCATACAACAGAAATTGTTTGTTAAAGATATGCTGCGTTCACTCTCGAAATACAATATAGCCTATCCACTTCAGTTCTTTTCCCATACATCAGTCATTTGTATCCAAACCGTTGATATAGAATACCTTTCAACGACTCGTTGCTGAGCATTTCTCCTCATCTCAGCCTTCAGTGCATCGTTAGTCATTAATGTGACAATGGCATCTTTTAACTCATCAACCTGTTGAGGAGCAACCATTAGTCCATAATTCCCCTTTTCGTCTTCTTCCAGCATCTCGGGAATGGCACCGACCGAGGACGTGACAATAGCACATCCGCAGGCCATAGCTTCAAGGATAACATTTGGGAAAGCTTCCGTATAACTGGGAAAGATAAAAGCGTCCGCCCTCAACATTTCTCCAATGACTGCTGTATGAGGAATTTCACCTATCACATTCAGCCAATTTCCATTTTCTCTTATTTTAGCCAGTGAGCAGAGCCTCTCTTTCATCTCATCCGTACACTTACCAATAATCCGCAAGGAAAGACCAGACACTTTGCTGCAACTTTCCACCAGTTCCACCACACCTTTGGTAGGAACTACATGGCCTACAAATACAGCCGTTCTGTCCCTACGTTCAATCTGCGATTTCTGGCTCTTCACTTCCTGCAGGAAAGTATCAGATATAGGATTGGGTACGTATGCAATGTTCTTGTAACCCAAATCCGACAGAGCCTTGAACGACTTACTGTCTATGACAACGACCTTATCAACTATGCTAAGAAGTCTTTTAAGTAGCCTGTATTCAAATCCTTTTTCTTCAATGATACTCGGCACCCTTCCAAAATGAAAGTGGACAACACATTTTATGCCCTTTCTATGCGCTGCACGAGTGAGGATAATATCTTTTATGAAAGCAATTGAGCCACTGGTACAAACATGTACGATGTCTGGTTTCTCTGTATTAATGTTTCTGATGGCATTGATTACGCATCGGCCTACCTCTTTTATTCCAGAATAATATCTCTTGAATCCTCCTACTGTATATTCTTCAATATGCGTATGCCGGTCAAAGGATACAGGTACAATATCTATGCTGTTGCCTGTTTCCTGGTTGTATGCCATGATATTGCGTGCCCAAGTACCGATGCCGCTACTAACAACATCAGGAGTTTCAAGATATGGAGTGCAAAGAAGAACTTTCATATTCTTTCTTTTGTTTTGGTATTTGCAAAAATTCTCTCCAGTTCCTCTTTTGAGAACCTTTCCTCTTCAGGATACAGGACAGACTCATGCTCCAATATTTGCTCAGTGGTCCATTTAAATTTAATGGGCTTAGCAGGTACACCACCTACGATACAATATGGAGGGACATCCTTTGTCACTACCGCGCCAGCTCCAATAATAGCTCCGCGTCCTATGGTAACACCGCAAAGTAAGGTGACATTTCTGCCAATATGGGCATCCGATTCAACGATTATGTCTTTGTCCAACCCTTCAGGTTTATCAGCATCCGTAATCGATCTGTAGAATCTACCAACAATCATAGCGTGATTACCTGTCGTCACACGTAACCCCTCTGCTGAACCAGCATGTGGCTTCATAATGAAACGTGCGTGTGTGGTCATTATATCCGCATTCTTTAACGAGTTGTCACCGTACAAGAACACGTTTTCCGGATTGCTGATACGAAGGGGAGGAATTAATGTTACATCATCAGCGATGTATCCAAATCGTCTGCGGTTACAACAGCCAAAGTAATCTCTATACAAACTATACAACCCTCTAATAAATCTATTATTTTTCAGTTTCTTATATGTCATAAAAGATGTTTGCTTTATTAACGAATGTATACATTTCCAACATGAGCGACTCTCTTGTCTTCTGGAGGCAGTTTCAAATAATCTCCATACAAACGAGTCAGATATCTGTCATAATCTTCTAATCCGATAAAAGAGGTGTCTTCAAATTCATATCTCTTGTTACTCCCATACCATTCAATGGGTATGATTTCCTTTTCTGCCCATCGGCCAAACAGGTTGCCAAGATAATTACCCTTATGAATGGAAAAAAGCATCTCATCTATTTCTTCTTGCAATTTTCTTGGGTTCTTCCCATAAATCAGTTGAAGGCATTTCTTCGCAATCTTTCTTAAACGACTATCAGGATGAGCAAATGATTCTTGATAAATCACCCCCAAAAGGTCCTCCTTTTTCCGAATCTCTTTTTCTGCTTTGCCCTCCAATGTGCAGACATTAAGTGGAAAGATGTCAATATTCACTCCAAGTTTCTGCTCCAAGGGCAAACTAATTGCTTTGTCATCAATACAAGTGCTATGATCCTCGATTTTCATATAATTGTAAAGAATGGCAGGATGATTCTTGAAGGTACAGCAGCGGAAAGGAGCCGACAACTCGCGCTCAAGACAACAGATGAGATCATTATAATGTTCAATCGGCACACCAAAATCCATATCGTCATCCCATGGAATAAAACCTTTATGTCGGATAGCACCCAACATTGTTCCACCTAACATATAATAAGGTATATGATGTCGTGTACAGATTTTATCAAACTCTTTCGCTATAGCAAGCAAGCGAGTATGAATTTCGTCTATTCCGATTCTTTCCATCTTAATTAACGTTTGCTATTCATTTAAAGCAATACCCACCATTTACTTCTATGAGACTACCATTGACAAATGGGTTGTCAATGCAGAAGCGGAAAGCATCAACGATCTCATCAACTGAAGCGAATCGATGGATAGCAGTTTTTTTATATATGTTCTGCTTGATTTCCTCGGGTTTAGCCGCTTGCCAGGGCGTGTCCACAAAACCGGGCACAATGGCATTTACGGTAGTTCCCGTTCCCTCAAACTCCTTGACAAGATTTTTAACCAAAGCATGGACTGCAGACTTTGTAACACCATAGGCAAGTACAGTAGCATGAGGATGAATCGCCATTTGGGAACCAGTAAAAAGGATTCGAGAACCATTCGGGATAATCGGATAAAACTCACGACACATAATATAATGCGAATTGACAGCCACTTCCATCATCAAGTCCCACTCTGCGTCTTTCATCTCAGTAAAGGAACGACGAATACTCACCCCTGCATTACACACCAAACAATCCAAATGGTCAGTTTGACTCTTCACATAATTAATAAAACGATATACGTCATCTCGTTTAGATTGGTCTATATTGAGGGTTTCAAAGTTCTCCATTTTCTCTTCGACATCCGGGCCTACATACGTTGCAAACACTTTATACCCTTTAGTGAGGAGCATTTTTGCAACGCCTAATCCCATTCCAGAGGTGCCACCAGTTACAACTGCATATTTCATATCTCTGTTACTTTGTTATTATTACGATAATTCCCAATAATCTCAGCAATGGCGATACTCTCTTTTTTCCCAAGCTTGTAAGAACCGCGACGACCGTTTACAATCATCGAAATGAACTCTTGAATCTCATAGCGTAGACCTTCACCGTCGTAACTATAGAAGTATTTCTTGTTACGTGTCTGATCTTCGTAGCGCACCTCGAAATAGTCGGTGAGCCACCACGGGGCGGGCACATACACGTAGCCTTTGGTGCCAGATACCACAAGGTTTCCCTCGGTCTTTACGCCGATTCCCAGGGTAAATGATGAAGTAGCATGAGGATAGTATATGTCGCCTTTAGTGTAGATATCCACACCTTCTTCACGTTTGGTGTGGAAACTCAATTCCTTCCAGTCTGTCCCTAACAATTTGATGATAGCCATCAGGCAGAGTGGGGCATGTTCGTTCATTGCTCCTCCAGCCTGAGCGGGATCCAATTCGCGTGTCGGAGGCAGGACCTGTTTTGACAGAGAGGCCTTCACATCAACGACATCACCGATGATGCCGCTCTTCACAAGGGTCACAATATGACCAAATGCGGGACAATATGCGGTCTTTGAGGCTTCCAGCAGGATCAAGTTCCTTTCCTCTGCATACATGTATAATTCTTCTGCTTCGGCCATGGAAAGTACGAAAGGAATTTCGCAAAGCACATGCTTACCCGCCTGTAATGCATTTTTTACATATTCATAATGTGTGTGATGTGGAGAAGCCACATATATGGCATCTACCTTATCGATAAAGGCATTGAAATCTGTATAGGGATTAATATCGTGCTTTGCAGCAAAAGCCTCTGCATGACTCTTATTGGGATTCAGTACAGCTACCACCTGTACCCCATTCACCACTTTTGCTTCAGGCACAAAGCGGTTGGCGATGCGCCCACTACCAATAATGCCTATACGACAGGTGGTTTGGTTCTCCTCTCTTAGCATTGTACTGCTGATTCCTTCTGTGCGGGGTAGGTACACCACCTTGCAATATTCGTTCAGGTAATCAAATTTCCCTTCCCAGTCACTGCCAATGGCAAAAATGTCAATATCGTATTTCTGGATATCATCTATTTTCTGTCCAAGGTAGTCCTCAATGATGACCTCGTCGGCATAGCCAGTGGCTTTCACTGCCTCAACACGTTCCAGCACGTTGTTGCGCACATTCAACTTGCCACGACCACGGTCGAAGCTGTCGCTCGTGACACCCACTATCAAATAATCGCCCAACTCCTTCGCACGACGAAGCAAGTTGATGTGACCTTGATGAAGCAGGTCGTATGTTCCGTATGTAATTACTTTAATCATAATGTTTTATCCATATTATAAACGAATATAAGTACAATATTATTTTATACCAAAGAGAGCGACCTTTACTGATGTCTTTCAGCGCAGCTATCTTTGATGGATAGAGTTCGTTCAATCTTGTGAAAAAGTAGTATTTAAATAAATCTCGGTCTTTACTCAACATCCTTTTTAAAAAAGATGTAGTTAGTCTTTGTTGACACATGTCGTGTTGAAGAAGGAAGCAATCATATCTGAATGCTGCATCTGCTCTAATTCTTAATTCATCAGGTTTTGAGCAAAAATCTGAATGCAATGAACCTTTACGGGATGTCACAATATAAAGAACTGCATCAATAACTTCGATTCTCTTTGCATAATAGCCAACATAGGTGGAAAAAAGAATGTCATTAGCATACCTGATCTCATCAAAACGAATATGATACTTCTCTATCAGGCTTTTCTTAATCATTTTACCCCAAGGAACATAATGCCTGGTTCTTACAGGCAACTCATTTCCCGTCTTGAGATAAATATTCATAATTTCATCGATATAGCCACTTCTGGATGATTTACAGCTTGGGGCGTCAGAATAGACCGTTTTTTTGGGGAAAAAGATAACATCGGCGTCAGATTCTACATGCGAAGAAATAATATCATACATCTTGTCCACAAAGAAATCATCTGCATCAGCAAACATTATCCACTTGCCTTTTGCTTGTTCCAATCCAATATTTCGCGCGTAGCCAGCCCCTCCGTTTTTAGGGGCACGAATGAACTCTATATAGGACCGAGATAATTCTGGATATCTCTCCAAATATGTATTAGCATCTGGGCTATAATCATCCACCACAATCACCTGAATATCTTCGCATACAGGTATTGATTTCAGACAACGCATTAGCAAGTCTGGAATATTGTAATGAGGTATGATGATACTATATTTTGGATCCATAAAAGTTAAATATGCTCTTCAAAGCCACGGAAATGAACGTTCAGTTCGTGGAGATGCTCCAAGAGCGTTCCAAGAGGTGTGCCTGCAGTCATTTTGGCAAAGGCGTTCACATCTTTTGGGAAGCACTTGCCGCCATAACCAAATTTACCATCGGGACCAGGAACATAAGTGTGGGTATCGTTGATGTAACCAGAAAGGAGCATACCTGTATGCACCTTACGCCAGTCACCGCCCATCTGCTCACAGTACTCGCGACAAGCATTGAAGTAGGTCACCTTATAAGCACCAAACACATTGTGCATGTACTTAGTGAGCTCAGCTTCCAACGGGGTCATCACGGTGAACTTCTTACCGACAAAAATCTTGGTGAGCAGTTCGTGTGCGCCAGTAAACACCATCGTCTGTTTCTTGAAGTCCTCAATGTGCGTGCGCTCGCTAAGGAATTCTGGCATATAGTGTACCTTATGGCCTGTTTCCTTGGAAAGAAGGTCGCTGGAACCAGGGAGAATGGTGGTACGAACAAATACGGGTACATCCGGGAGCTTAGTAATAAGTTCCTTCATAAGTGTCAAGTCTTGCGTACCATCGTCCTCTGTAGGCACATGAATCTGCAAGAAAGCAATATCAATATTGCTCAGATCATCATTGTAACCCTTGGGAGGATCACTGATGAAAAGTTTACACTCTGGGTTGTTGTGTTCCAACCAATCTTTGAGGGCCCCGCCTACGAAGCCACATCCGATAATCCCAACGTTAACCATAATAACTTAAATTCTTTTTAAAAATATGCTTCAGCGTACGCAACTTAACTTTTAAATATAAACTGATGTAGAGTAATGGACGGCAGTAATAATATAAATATAGTTTAGCCATTGTGTTTCTCTTTCCACCCTCACGCAAAAGGTAGGCTTTATTGGTCTGGAGAAAGCCTTTCATCTCACTCCTGAGTTGTTTTGATTCACTATCAGGGCGAATGAATATTAATCCCTTCATGGACAAATCAGCCAATTTTATCATCTGATGATGCACGTTTTCCGGACAGTATTGTCTGAGAATAGGCAGCCTCTCCTGCCAGATGGCAAATAAGGAGGCATACATCTTTAAGCTATATAGCGTTGTGGCAGTTATGCTACCGGTATGTTGAAGATAATTGTATAATACGGCATTAGAGACATATATCCTCCCGGCTCTCAACATCATAAGGTATGTTATGGCCTGGTCTTGAAGCACTCGGCCTTCTGGAAACCTAAAACCATCAAAGAGCGACCGTTTGAATAGTTTATTACATAGATAACTAGCTAAGGGTGAATCACGGAGTATCAAATGTCTGACAGCTTCAGAAGCTTCCATAAATCCAGGCTTCCGGAAGACAGCCGGACGCTTTTCTGTAATAGAATGGTCCCTGTCTTCAAAAACGTTATTGAACATAAACGCAACCATCTGGACATTGTTCTCCAGGGCAAGTCTTAAAGCCGTTTCACAAAAGTCGGGTTCCACCCAGTCATCACTGTCAACGAACATGAGATAATCACCAGTAGCAATGTCAAATGCCTTGTTTCGAGCAATGTACACACCTTCGTTTTGTTTATGAACTACTACAAAACGATTGTCTTTCTGTGTATACTCATCACAGATTAAACCGCTATTGTCGGTACTACCGTCATCCACGAGTATAGCCTCAAAATCCTTGAACGTCTGCGTCCTAATACTGTCTAAACAAGGACGCAGATATTTCTCTGAATTGTAGATAGGTATTATAATTGAGATTAACGGCATTTTATCGAGATGATGGGTTTATAGGACTTATTTATATAATTTATCTAGGGAAGACAGAAAAGATTTCGTCTTTCTTCTTTTCAACAACAGAAGGCTCTATGCAATAATCATCAATAATAGACTGAATAGTTGGCCAATTGGTTGTAGACACATCTAAAGGGGTGTCTTTCAACCCATATGATGAATAATAGTCTGCAAACTTAAATCCGTCACCCAACATTCTTTCTCCATAAGGATACAGGAGTATATGCTTATTGGGGATATGAAAACTATCTGCTACGATCAATCCATGCAAACTACTTGACAAAATGGTTTCACATGAAGCGATTTCCTTGACCACATCTATGGGCTTCTTTCCTAAATCAATGATTACTGAATCAGAATATTTTTTCTTCATTTCACTTATAATCGGTGAATCCATTTCTTTATAATGTGGAATAATCCCTATACGATATTTTTTTGACGGATTTTCACCAATCCATCTGTCAACAAGTAAACCACCATCACCTGTTGGAATACTAAGTTTTTTCCCTAAAATTTTCTCAACTCGATTCTTAGAAAGATTACCTCTTAATGACAATATTTTTATATTTCTAGATTGAATTAAATTTCCTTCTTGAGCATTATAATTCATGAAGCCAGTTCCCCAAATATAAAAAGGATCAATGTTGAATAATTTTATTATTCTTTGTTTTATCTTTCGTTTGTAATTAACTGTATACAGTACACGTGATAGAGAACTACCAATAGCAATTATATTACTCTGTTTAAAATTTACTCTTTGGACTTTAATTTGAAATAAAGACTCAAGCATGTCTTTATTAAGCAAATCACCCATATTAGGTATTTGAGGATAATAGATTCTATACTCCATAACTAGAGCCTATTAGATTAATCACCTTAATCGTAATAACTTAAATTTTTTTTAAAATAACACTTCAGGGTACGCAACCTAACTTTTAATTGCATTATGATGTAGAGCAAAGGACGGCAGTAATAATACAAATATAGTTTAACCCTTGTATTTCTCTTTCCACCCTCACGCAAAAGGTAGGCTTTGTTGGTCTGGAGAAAGCCTTTCAACTCATTCCTGAGTTGTTTTGATTCACTATCAGAACGAATGAATATTAATCCCTTCACGGACAAATCAGCTAATTTCATCATCTGATGATGCACGTTTTCCGGACAGTATTGTCTGAGAATCGGCAACCTTTCCTGCCAGATGGCAAATAAGGAAGCATACATCTTTAAGCTATAAGATGTTGTATCAGTTATGCTACCAGGATGTTGAAGATAATTGTATAAAACTGCATCAGAGACATATATCCTCCCAGCTCTCAACATCATAAGGTATGTCGCGGCCTGGTCTTGTAGCACTCTGCCTTCTGGAAACCTAAAACCATCAAAGAGCGATCGTTTGAATAGCTTATTACATAAATAACTAGCAATGGGCGAATCACGAAGTATCAAGTGCCTGACAGCTTCAGAAGCTTCCATATATCCAGTTTCATGAAGGATTGCCGGGCGCTTTTCCGTAATTGAATGATCCCTGCCTTCAAAAACGTTATTGTACATGAACGCAACCATCTGGACATTGTTATCCAAGGCAAGCTTTAATGCAGTCTCGCAAAAGTCTGGTTCCACCCAGTCGTCACTATCAACAAACATGAGATAATCACCCGTAGCAACATCCAATGCCTTGTTTCGAGCAATGTATACACCTTCGTTTTCGGTATGTATGACAGTAATCCTGCTGTCAACTCTTGCATATTCATCGCATATCGCACCACAATTGTCAGGACTGCCGTCATCAACAAGAATCACTTCTATTTGTCGATATGTCTGGCCAATAATCGATTCCACACATTTTCTAATGTATGGTTCAACCTTATATACAGGAACAATGATGGTTATCTTCGGTTCAATCATTATCTAAACAGTTTTTTTATATTAATATGACCCTGATACAGCAAGTCGTATGTTCCGTAGGTAATTACTATTACCATTTTATTTGATACTTCTCTTTATTAAGTTCATCCTTTACATCCTCGTAATCTATAACATCGTCATAACTATTAAATAGTTTATCTATTTCTCCGTCCAACAATAGTAAACGTTCTACCCCGTTGGTAATATACTTTGCAGGAATACCTCCAATCAAGCAATGTTCCCCCATTTCCTTGAAATTCTTATTCACGAGACTGTTTGATGCCACAACTGTATAAGCAGGCAAATATGTTCCTTTCATAACAGATACACCATTGGCAACCCACACATTGTTTTCAATAATAACGGGTGCATTTCGATAAGCCAACTTACCTTTATTAATCATATAATGAAATCCTGTGTCCAGGATTTGTGTGTTCCACCCAAAGCGACAATTGTCGTTGATGGTTATTCTAAGTTTAGAATGGAGAGTAACCCTTTCATTAAAATGCACGTTATTTCCAATTCTCAAAGTTGCATTATCACCCACTGATAAGATAATGCCCTGCTGCATGATAATATTTTTACCTAAAACCAACTTACCACTTATGCGAAGAAAACTAATGCAACGATTGGAATGACCATATATTTGGGTATACCAACCACCAATTCTCACTCCTCCCGTTTTATATTGCTGTAATACGACACATCCACGATGTATGTCTTCAAGTTGAATGTGCCCATACAACCAAACGGGGAGTTGAATGGCTGTTTTAAAATTGAACACCCTGAAGTTAAAGTAGAGCGTTTTCGTGAAATTAAAGTGGAGCCTATACCAATGCCATATTAACTTTAGAAAATTACGCATAATTTGTTTCAATTATAAAACTGAGGTTATGATTCAATTAAATCGACATACTGTTGGATAAAATGTTTCTTATCAAACAGGTTTTCGGCGATTTCTCTACTTCGCTGTCCCATACGGCACATTTCATCACGCGATAAACTGAAGAACTTCATAAAAGCTTCAACGATGCTGTCAGTCTGTTTTGGATCAAACAGGAAACCATTCTCGCCATCATGAACCATCAGCGAGTTGTCGCTCACATCGCTCACTAACATCGGCTTACCGCAGCAAATACCTTCTGCAATGGAATTGGAGAAGCCCTCATATATCGATGCCAGACACACGGCATGATAGTTACTCATCAGAGAAGCAGGATCTTTTACAGCTGGGTACAACATGAATACATCTTCAATACCTAATTCTTCTATAGTCTTCTTGATGTTCAAATACTCATTGTTGTAATCACCTTTCTCATTCTTTTGTGTTCCATACCAATGCACCTCAAATGGGTGAGTGGTTCGTTTTTTTAATTCAAAAATGGCTTTAGCTAATCCGATGGGATTCTTCTGTGCTGAATATCGGGCAAAAATGGCAACTTTGATGACGGATAAGTCGGCAGGAATATCACTTGTAACAAATTGTTGCAAGTCGGTGTAGTTGTGTATGTTGTGGAGTTTCGGCTGCAACTGTGGCTTGTGGCTGAAAATGAAATCCGTTTGTGTCTTACTATTCGGAACTATAAAGTCAGCCCTTCGATACAAGCAGTTCAGCAACAACTTGTGCCTAAACCTCACTCTCGTTGATACATTCCTGTCGCTACAAATAACTTTTACTTGCTTCCTGCTGCGAAAGAATAGCGGTGGCAACACCCGAAGATTGGCACATTGGCGGTAAGCGATAATACAGTCTGTTTTTAGACAGAGGAAGTAGCAGAAGCACTTCAATACCTTCACAAATGCTTGCATTGTGCTCCATTTTACCCATGTTGCTCCTATATCAACTCGCTTTACACCTTTTGGGGTATCATAGTGGTCGGGGATTGAGGCGTAAGTGACAATAGTCACATCATACCCCTCCTCAGCCAGCAATCCTGCGAGGATTACCATCTGATGTTCAGCTCCGCCGCCGCCCAATGATTCCGTAAAACAATGTACCTTCATGTTGTTTCTGTATCTTACATTTCGTCCAAATTCAGACACGTCTTCGTATATGTCATTGCGTCATAAACACTCGCCAGCTGCCGTCCTTCTCGCCACGTTCCACATATTTCTTCTGGATTAGCTGGTCCAGCAGTTTCTGTATGGCCGTGATGCTGATGCCCGTCTCGTCTCTCATGTCAGAGAGTGTCAGCGTAGGTTGCGTTTGCATGGCGTTCAGTATCTTCGTGTAGTTGGGCGTACGGAAGGCGATGCGCTCTCCGTCATACCACCACACGTTCTCATCCTTCTCACTCACAAACAGCACGTCGTTATACACCTCCGTAGCTACAAGCTCGTTAAAGTATTTCATAAAAGGCCGAATCTCACGAAGCTCAGCATGAGCCCCGTCACTGGGTACAAGCCCAATTTCCAAATCAGCCTGGTGCAGGGCCTCCAGATATGCGCTCTTCTTTCGGCTACGCACCACAATCATTGGATAATCATGACGAGTCAGTATGAAATTTACCATCAGTCGGGCAATACGCCCATTCCCGTCCTCAAACGGGTGGATGCGGATGTAGCGGTAGTGGAACAGGGCTGCCAGTTCTACTGGCGACAGTTTCCCTTCTTGCTCAGCCGCGTTATACCAATTCACCAAATCCGTCATCAAAGCCGGAGTCTCCTCCGGGGATGCGTATTCAAAACGGTTGCCATAGCGGGTAATCACACTGTTGGGACGTGTCTTGTACAGTCCTGCATGCACTGTATAGCTCGTTTGCACACCACCTGGAAGGTCGCGATACACTGTATAGTCCTCACGTAGCAGCGTCCTATGCAATGTACGGATGAAGTTTTGCGTCAATGGCATCTCCTTCACGCGGGCCTCCTCCGTCATCATCTTCAGGCCCACGTTGCTGGCCGTCATCTCCTGCACATCCCGCACATCTGCCTCGCCAATCACCTTACCGAACAGCAGCAGAATCTCTGTTTGCCCATACGTCAGCGTATTGCCCTCGATGTGATTGCTGTTGTAGTTGAAGTCCACGGTGAATCTGCGGCTCAATCGTTCCCTGTCTTTCTCCGACAAAGGTTGCAAAGCCTGCCATGCTTCCAAGGCCTTCTTGATATTCAAGTACTTCATATAATACGAATTTCAGAAATGACGGTGCAAAAATACGAAATATTTTTGAAATGGTTGTAATACTACAACCTTTTTTGCTGTGGAATTTGATATGTTTTTAACATCCGTGATTTGTTTCATCATTGTCTACTATCTTTTCATGATGAACAATCAATGTGCGTATGTTCATCGCCTCAACAAATTCAAGACGTCAAGTAGTATCAATAATAATGTGCACACAACGATTTGCCAACTTTTTTATTTCTTACCTCAAACGTCTGATAGTCATCTACTTATGGTGACAGATTTCAGAATTTTAACAGACATCTTCTCTAACAGGGCAGTCGCGATCTCTAACAGGGCAGTTAGACCTTCTAACAGGGCAGTTACATTTTTTAACAGAACAGTTGTGTCATTATTCGCGGCAATGGTGATACCCCCCCCAAAAAGAAAAGAACAGGCAATTTCCCAAAAGCCGTCACCGTAAGTGGTTGACTGACAGATGTTTTGCATAACGTTCTAAACAAACGTCTTCGCAGCATATCACATAATATAATTTTGATAATTTCGGCTCACCTGCAATACTCCGTGTTTAGTTTTTACAAAAAAACTAAATAATCTCACGTCAGTATGTGTCGGACAGGTCTCTCTGTCAGGTATCTAAATAAAAGGCTTTTTCACAAAATAATCATCTGTAAGGGAGAGAAGGACTTTCTTCTTGTCTTTGAAGTTAAGACCTTTAGTATTCACATTGTATTTCTTGTTGCGCTCATAGAACTCTTCTGTGGTACAGATGTATCGGGCAGGATTCCCTCCCACAACAGTATGTGGAGCGACAGATTTTGTGACCACACTACCAGCAGCCACCAAAGCACCTTCCCCGATAGTAACGCCTGGCATAATCTGTGAGTAGGCACCGATATATGCCCAGTCTTCAATAACCACTTTGCCAAAGACATCAAAATCTGGACAAAATTGCCTCGCAGCTCTTCCGCCGCCGTGAGTATGTATTGAAACATCATGGGTTATGGCGCAATTATTGCCAATGGTGATTAAGTATGGTTCTGTTGACCAATTTCGTGTCTCTATAACACAATGCTTGCCAATATTTACACCAATATGCCGAGCATATTTTTCAGCCGTATATAAACGATTTCTGAAAAGAGAAAATAATTTGATTATCCTTTTGATCATTGATACTAACCTTTTGACAATTGTTGATTTGAAATATAGATAAACAACTTATCTGCAATTGCGGAAGTAGAATCTCTCATGTCTAATTTAATTGGCGATGCGTTTCTCTCTCTCAAGATTGTTGTCCAAAAATCAAAACATTTGGATTCCTTTTCCAATTCCTGCAATTTAATGTGTTGGTCTTTGATTAAATCAATACGACCCTTCTCTCGACCACGTCCATTCATCCGTTCCAAAGCATCTTGGGCATCAATTTTGCAATAGACATATGAACTCGACAACGAAATATTGAGATAATGTAAACAAGCGTCCAAAAATCTCCTTGATTTGTGTAGGTTATCACCGCGTTCTAATGACACAAAACGCTGAATGTCACCATGATCTGTTACAACGATATCGTAATCAGTGTATTTACGCACATAGTTTTTGAATGCCCCCATAAGTAGAACTCTACTAAACGGGATGGCGCTCCGTTTTTTGTCGAGAGGTGCAGACAATTTTAATTTTATGCTTGCCCATAGATTTTGGGGAGTAACAGATAAGAACAAATGCCATTTGTCGTTTAGGGCTGCAATTATGCAATCCCGCATAGTCGCAACTTTTAAGCCGTACACCGGATGGGTTGCCATGTATTTTGCTAAAGTGGTCTTTCCACATGCCGGGATTCCATAGAGGTCTATTATTTGTGTATGTACTGCCATGTTAATCTTAAAATCTTCTGTGAGCCAGAATGATTAATCTGTCAATAAGTTATTGATTACAGTCCTGTATAAGCGCATTCCATATTTGGTTCTTTATAAAAATAACCTCCTGCTGATAGTCCATAGTGGCATCGACTGTATACACCAGAGAATGGGGAAACTTCAGTTGCGGAGTGATTTGATGTTTTCGGGTAACCACTTCTAAATTCTCGAAAGGTTTGCGACGAATACTTTCTTCGGGCGAGAGCATGAGTTTGAACACCAGTTGGGGTTGGTATTCCTGAATCTTTTCAATATAATGCCGTTCCCGTTTTGCCATCCATCTCAGAAGCCCAAAGTTTATGCCTCTCTGTTGACAATAATGGTTTATTTTCGGACCATCATATATGCCTTCAAATTGAGCCTGAGGGAATCGGTCATACAAAGGAATTCCACCTTTCATCATATACTTGTCTGCACGCCTAACCACCTTATATGCCCGATGGGCAATGCCAAGAAGGTTCCAGGAAACCAGCATTGCGCCAATGATTGATTTCAGATTATTTGCTCGTTTTATTTCATGATATTGACTATGCGCTTTTTTGTTCTGGTATTGTTGATTATTTCTATTTGATCTTGATATTTTAGATTTCAACCATTTTGTTAGGCTCTTGTAGTGTGCGCCACTGCCAAGATAAAAACGATGAGCATCAACTTTCCAATTGAGCCATTTACATAGTTCGATAGTAATTGTGCTCTTTCCGCAGCCATCCTGGCCAAGCAGGCAGATTGAGAGATGACTGTTGGGAAATGTTTTTCGATTGATATAGCAACAATTGAATTTCTTGTTTGCAAGCAAACAGAAAAAGTAAAGGAAATAGTAATACTTGTGACGTATAAATACGTGAATAGGGGAGTACTTGCGATAGGGCTTCAGCCAGCGATGCGAGATCTGATAAACATTGTACCATCCTTCGCACGACAAGTTTCCTTCCATGATTAATGCATAAAGAGTTTCACCGTCCTTCCCAGTTAACTGCTTGCACAATTGAAAGACGTTGTCGGTCTGAATACGTTCCTTAAGGTAATCAATTTCCTTGCGATTACTTTTGCCTATATTGATGCTACGCTTTTTCTTGGCTTTTAAGGCAATGCGACAATAAAGAATAATAATCTCCAAATCAGGATTTGTAACATATATGCCGGTATCCTTGTCAAGCACACGTGTTGCAATAATCAGATCATCAACGGGAAATACATATTCCTTACAAAATTTGGTTCCAGTGATAATCTGGTAATGAAGATGTATATGCACAAGCCGTCCCGTGGAGGTGTCAAAACCAATCCATTCACAAACATGAGGGTATCGATGGGCCTTTTGCGTCAGGCATTCAATATAGCGGTATTCTTTGAGTACTGATTCCGCCCTTTCCTTATCTTGTGGATATACATACACGTCTAAATCAGTCTCTCCATCAAGCCCCTCCATAAGATGTTCGTTGCTTTTCCAATGACAATAACGAACATCTATTTCATTCCATTGATAGAAAAGTTGTTTACAAACCTCAAGCATGTTTTTTCCCCTTTTTTTGAATAATACTTATCAATGATGTTCTTTGGTTGCTATTCAGAGCAACAAACCACATTAAAAATAGGTTTGCTGATATAATTACTATTGTAAGGATAATACGCATCGTTAAACCTGTGAAGAAAGGATGTAATGTAACAGCAACGAGAATACTACCCACAGACATCATTGCCAGGGGAATGAGCACTTGTTTTATGTATGAACTGAAGTCGATACAGTCTATTTCGTGGTGTGCATAATAGAGTCGTACGAACAGTATTACAAACATGATGCCAACTTTCACCCACATGGCTGTAGCAGGCGGTAGTCCCATGCCGAACAGGAAATACAATAGCACTAAATCTGACAGATATACAATAGCAGTAACGATTTGAAACCATTTTATATTCCCTGATGCCATAACACTGAAATTCAGTGGAGCACTTAAAGCGTTAATAATGGCATTGACCATGAAGAGGACGCAAAAAATGTTCGACAAATCAGGTACTTTGTCAAGCCAAAGGTCAAGAATGAAGTCAATGTTGACTGCAACAGGCAGCATTGCAACAAACAACAAACAATACGAAATCTTGCTGGTTGTGAATACCAGACTTCGCAGATAGTCATAATTGCCTTCTGCATACGACTTCGTTATTTGAGGATTGAAAGCTGTCTGGAAATTGGAGGAGAGGTTCGTTACAGCATGTGATACCTGACTACCAATAGACATAGCTGCATTTGCAGCAACAGAATGGAACATGTTCACCAAGATTCCATTGCCTTGATTACATCCGAGAATTGCAGCCTGCCCCAATAATGTCCATCCAACAAATCCAAATATGCTTTTGAACCGTTCTCTGTCAAAACATGGGCTCAAGCTAATTTCAAAGAAATGCCTTTTACAATACAGATAATACAGGACTACATTGATGAAGGAAATACCCATCATCAATATGCCATACATAATGAGCCTGTCACCATTGTCGTTTAGTATGAGAAATGCAATCAGTAGTTTTAAGAAGGCATCCATCACGCTGACAATGGCAAAGAAAGTCATCTTTTCATGTGCAATAATGTCTGCATGAAATGGTATTTGCATCATTGACAAACAGATTGAAATGACTGTGGCCTGAAAGATGACATTTGCAGCAAACTCACGACCTTCTGGAATATTAATCTTGGTGTTCAGAAACCAAAGGCCAATTGTTTCGGCAAGAACAAGTATGACAATAGCAATGAGGATATGAATGGTCATGCTTGTTCGAAACACTTTCTTTAGGTCACCCCCTTCGGCAACCATCTCAACATTCAGAAATCGTTGCGTAGCCTTTCCCATTGATGTTTTGAGAAAGGCAAACAAACCGACAACGCCTCCAATCACCCCATATAATCCGAAATCATCAACGCCTAATGCTTTTAGGACAATGCGTGAAGTGTAGAGTGTGATTAACATCACCACTGCCATTCGTATGTAAAGAACAAAGGTGTTCTTCGCTATACGCTTCTTGTTACCTGTTCGCTCGTTGGTTGACGTATATCCTGTTCTCAAAGTCGTGTGTCTTGTTTGTAAAATTTTATGTATTCAAAAAAGAACACGGCCCACAGCATCCATATCACCTCGTCTCCAGTGACGATAGATCGGTTGTGTACCAGAGAATTGAGAGTATAGGCAAGATAGGCCAAAGCAGTAAAGAAACAGACGGGATTGGTGTCAACAATTTTTTTGCTGATGACTCTCCAAAGAGGTATAACTTGCCAGAATAGGATGAGCATGATGGCAATACCGCCAACAAAGCCGCCATAGCAAAACGCTAAGAGGAACAGGTTGTGCGGATAGATGTCGTACTTGTCGTGAAGACGATGGGATCCACCTATGATGGGGTGATCCATTAGATAATCTATGGTTTGCCTGTAAATGTCCTCTCTACCAGGATCATTAAACCCTACATCAGCGAAACGACTTTCTTTCGCAAACTGTGAATATTTGTTCCAAGTATTCGATCCTGATTCATCATCTTCTTCATCATCATAATATGTGGTAAAAGTCCTATGAGTCTCCGTTATATTTGTTTCAGAGACACGAAGAAGAGAATCGACAGAACCTACAATGGATTGGATGATGATAATGAATAACAAAATAAATAGAGCATAGTTGCGTCTTTTTATAATAGGAATCTTGTAGAATGCCAAGGCTGAGAGTAGCATAAGAATGACGATTGGTCCTCGTTCCTGAACACAGATACAGCCAAAAGAAATAATCGTCCATGGAATGAATCTTTGTATCCACAATTTGTGAGTAAATAACTTCAGTGAGACCACACCTGCAGTCATTAGGAAATAGCCATTATAGACTGCGGAGAGAAAAAGTCCAGGCCTTGTTAACATCAAGGCCATATCTTCGCTGCCTTCTACTTCCATTTTATCCAAATATCTTTGTGGAAGTCTGAGTTGAAAAAAATCGATCAACTTGTCGGTAAAGGACATGTTAAACGTTTGGCCGACGGTGACAAGGGCATCGAGTACGCCCAAGACAATGAGAAGATTAAGCAGTAAACTACCAGCATGGTATTTAACCACTAATATCTTGGTGGCCCAAAGCCCCGCACAGACACCAATATAATACGTTATCAACACATTGCCGATGTATCCTGTAATAGTGGCTGATACCAGATAGGCGAGAATAAACACAAAATAGGCCTTCATGATGCGTCCCATAGGAAAAGGGATATCTTGCCTCATACAGGCAATGAGCATAACAACAATGGCTATATGACGTGGAGTCAGTCCAAACATCAAACGCAACTGACCATAGAAGACCACAGCAATGAAAAAAGCCACATATAGGCCTTGGAATGAAAAAATGGTCGATATCGGATGCTTTAGCATTGTTGCTTATAGTGAAGGATAATTCCTAAAACGTGAGATCTGATTTATTTTTGTTATATAACAATAATGGCCTTTCCGTCGTCTATATGACATCATGGACACAATATGCACATATCTGTAAAAACCGAGGTGCAAAGGTACGCATTTTCCCTCACATCTCCAAATTTCCCTTCCGTTATCTTCTCGGCTGCTTATAAACCCAACATGATTTGTTTTATTAAAGACAACCAAAACAACATGGACAACTTATAACGGTCTAATGACCGTTTGGGGATTAAGGAAGAGGAACTTTCTTTACCTTCTTCATAACGTTTTATGGAAATGAAGGAACAAGTAGTAGAAAAGGGGGGCTACGCTTATCGGCCGAGCAACTCACTGAGAAAGTCTGACAGTTCCACGCCACGAAGTCCTTTGGCAAGAATCGTTCCGTTTTGGTCGACGATTACCATGAAGGGAATCGAATTGACCTGGAACATTTGGCCTGCTTCCGATTGCCATCCTTTGAGGTCACTCATTTGTGGCCATGTCATTCCCAGCTCATCAATGCCCTTGACCCAATCGGCGTGGTCTTCATCAAGTGAGATACCAATGATGCCCAGCCCTTTCTCATGATAGTTCTTGTAGAGCTCTTTCATAAACGGAACCTCTTTTCGACACGGCCCGCACCATGATGCCCAAAAATCAAGGATGGTAACTCTGTTTTTGTTTACTTCACTCATCACGCTCAGTGGGTTGCCATCGGGGGTGGGGAAGCTGAAGTCATTTATCTGCTTGCCTACTGCTGTGGCTTCACTCTTGGACAGTTCTTCTAAGAGCTTCTGAATGGCGGAACGCTGACGGAATTTAGCAGGCATACGCTCAATGAGTTCCTTGCATTTCTCTGATGAGAAGGCATTGTTGTTGGGATGGTTGGCCATGATGAAGAAGCCGAGCTCATTATCGATGTTCTGTTCGGTAAGCTCAACGATTTTCTGCTGCAACTCGTTCTCCAGTCCTTGCATTTCCTCAAAGAGGGCCTGCTGTTCTTCTTGTGTAATAGAATCGCTGTAGAGTCGTCCTGCCTTGGCCTGTGCCTGCTGTCCGTATTCGTTGGTCAGATCGGTTAGCTGTTGCCATGCATCGTTTGCTTTCGTTCCTCCTACTCGTGTCTGTATGGGGACTGTCGACAGGTTGATTCTGATGGTACCAGGCTCGGTGAAATAGAGTGCTGCAGCTGACAACGTCTTCGTGTATATCATGGAAAGTACTACTGTGTCGGTTGCTGCTTTGTAGGTGAACTCTCCGTTCTTGATGATGATAGAGTCAATAGGTTGCAGTGCCTCCAAATCGTTGGTCACATAGAGTGTGTCACCGTCTGCCAGTCCTTCTGCCTGACCTTCTATCTTGTAGCTGTTCTGTTGGCAGGATGCAAAAAGTATGGCTAAGCAAAGGGCAAGAAATATAGCTTGTCTTCTCATGTTTTCCTTCATCTCTTTTATTTACACAATATATTGATCGCTGATGCTCTCGTTTTCAATGACTCGGCGGATGGTCTCGGCAAACATTTCTGCAACAGATATTTGTTTAACTTTAGCACAGCGCTGAGTGTAGGGGATGGAGTCGGTAAAAACAATTTCCTCAAGTGCAGATTCCTGAACACGTTCACTGGCAGGGCCGCTCATCACGCAGTGGCTGGCACAGGCGCGCACACTTTTAGCTCCTGCTGCCATCATCAGGTCGGCAGCCTTAGTAATCGTTCCCGCTGTATCTACCATGTCGTCGATGAGAACAACGTTCTTGCCTTCTACCTCACCGATAATCTGCATCGTGGCCACAACATTGGCACGGGCGCGTGTCTTGTTGCAGAGTACAAGCGGACAGCCCAGATACTTGGCATAGGTGTTGGCACGCTTGGAACCACCCACATCGGGCGATGCGATAACTAGTTCGTCGAGCTTCAGGCTCTGCAGATAGGGGAGCAACACTCCCGAGGCATACAGATGGTCAACGGGGACGTTAAAGAAGCCTTGAATTTGGTCGGCATGCAGATCCATGGTGATGACGCGATTAACACCTGCAACACTCAGCAGGTCAGCCACCAACTTGGCACCTATTGATACGCGGGGTTTGTCCTTGCGATCCTGGCGCGCCCAGCCAAAATAGGGAATTACGGCATTAATGGTACGGGCTGAGGCACGCTTTGCTGCATCAATCATCAGCAGCAGCTCCATCAGATTGTCGGAGTTGGGAAAGGTGCTCTGCACCAAGAAGATATCGCGACCACGGATAGACTCTTCGTAGCTGACAGCGAACTCTCCATCGGAGAATTTTGTCATTAACATCTTGCCGAGAGGGCAACCCAGACTTTGGCAGATTTTCTCTGCCAGATACCTCGTAGCAGTGCCCGAGAAGACCATGTAAGTGTTTGTTGTATTCATCTGTTTATTGGTTGAATCGTTGATGCTTGTTATTACCCTACGGCTTTCTGTAACTTGTGGAAGTGGTCTATGATGTCGTTGAAATCCAGACCGTGGTGTATGCTGAAGCGGTTCCAGAGGTCACCGCAGATGACGACACCACCGAAGCCTAACTCCCGGCATAGGCGGATGTTGTCTAAGTTGATGCCTCCCATGGCATATACCTTCTTGTCAATAAGGCCACGCCGCGAGGCATCTTTCAGCGTTTCGTAACTCAGTGTCTGTTTGTCTTCGGCATTGCTCTGGCTGTCGAAGATGGTTTTCAGAAAAACGTATTTTGACTCCTTCTTAGCATCGGGAAGCTCCTCGATAGAGTGACAAGTGCGGCTCACATTGCCCCGATAGCCTATGGGAAGGCTATCGCCCGCATTGTTCAGGTGGATGCCGCGCAAACCATATTCCTCACGCAGGTAGAAATGGTCGTGTACGGTAATCTTCTTGTAATAGTCGTCGGGCAGGAGGGTAAGCAGCCGTTCAGAGTAAATAGGTTCTGAACCAGGTTTATACAGATGCAGATTCTCCATGCCTTCCTCAAAGAGGCTGGTCAGAATCTTGTCTTCTTCCACGAAAAACGTGGCTTTGGTCATGATGATGAGTTTCATCTCTTTTCGTGAGTTGTTCTCGTTCCGACTGCAAAGTTAAACAATCTTTCCGACAATAGCAAGTGTTTTTAGGCTGAATTATTCATCTGCATTTCCTTTTTTTTTCGCAGATGGCTCATGTAGCAGAAAAAAGTTGTACCTTTGCATATTGATATGTTGATGGCTTTGACTGGAAAATTTTATTTGATATGACAGACAAGATGGGAAAAAGAGATATTGCCTTGGTTTTGTCCAGTGGAGGTGCGAGGGGACTTGCACATATCGGGGCAATTGAGGAACTTGAGGCACAGGGGTTCCGTATTACCTCAATTGCAGGCTGTTCGATGGGAGCACTCATCGGAGGGGTCTATGCAGCGGGGAAACTGGCAGAATTCCGACAATGGATGAAGACTGTTGACAGGAAGAAAATGCTGGAACTGACAGATTTCTCATTGTCCATCAATCACTTGGTAAAGGGAACACGTATCATCGAGGCCATCATGGAGTTCGTGCCTGATGAAACAATTGAAAACTTACCGATACCATATTGTGCCGTTGCAACCGACTGGAAGACGGGGCATGAGGTCGTGATTAATAAAGGAAGCCTCTTTCAGGCTATTCGTGCCAGCATATCGCTGCCTACGTTTTATGAACCTGTTCAGCGTGACGATATGATATTGATTGACGGTGGTGTGACCAACCCTATACCCATGAATCGTGTTGAACGTCATCAGGGCGACATCCTGGTTGGTGTCGATGTGAGCGGTCAGGATTACGAAAAACAATGGTTCAGACAGCACAAACTGGCGGAAAAACGCAAGCATAGCGCTTCCTTGACTCAGAAAATCATCAACAGGCTGATTCCCGACAATCTTGACTTCAATTATTATACAATGATTTCTCGCGTCAGTTCGTTAATGATTCGCCAGAACTCTTTGCTAATGGCACAGCTGATGAAACCGGAAATACTCGTCGACATCCAGATGAGCCGTTATGGAAGCTTCGATTTCGACAAGTCGGAGGAACTAATCGCTATTGGCCGAAAGAAGACGTTACAGGCCATTGGAAAATATGAACGTACTGACTAACTGGTAAAGAAAAGGAAAATGAAATCATCCCCCGATTCACATCGAGGGATGACACAACACAAACACAAAATTAAAAACACAGTCTTATTGTCTTGACTGGTTTGTCGTTATTGAATAGGATTTTCAATAGTCGTGTTTACTGCACACCATCTTCGCGCAGTTTCTTCTGCCAGCGCCAAGCGGTCTTGAGGACTTCCTCAGTGGGTGTCTCAGCTTTCCATCCCAGCACCTTGTTGGCCTTGTCGACATTGCCCCACACTTTCTCGATATCGCCTTCGCGACGGGGAGCATAGGTCCAGTTCAGCTTCACACCTGTAGCTTTTTCAAAACCTTCTACCACTTCGAGTGTGGAGAGGCCCTTGCCTGTACCAATGTTGAATATCTCAACGGCATCAGTTTCTGGATTGTCGAGTACACGCTCCATGGCTTTCACGTGTGCCTTGGCCAGGTCAACGACATAGATGTAGTCACGGATGCAAGTGCCATCGGGAGTCTTGTAGTCGTTGCCGAAAATCTTCAGCTGCTGGCGAATGCCGATGGCTGTCTGTGTGACGAAGGGGATGAGGTTCATGGGTACACCGTTGGGCAGCTCACCGATGAGTGCCGTGGGGTGTGCACCAATGGGGTTGAAGTAGCGCAGAATGACACTCTTGATGGGTGCACCACTATGAATATAGTCTTGGATGATTTCTTCGTTAATCTGCTTAGTGTTTCCATAAGGAGACAGGGCTTTCTGTATGGGGGCATTCTCCGTTACGGGCAGATTCTCTTCTGAGGGCTGTCCGTAGACGGTGCAGCTCGATGAGAAAATAATGCCTTTTACGTCATATTTGGGCATCAGCTCGAGTAGGTTGATGAGCGATGTAAGGTTGTTGCGATAGTAAAGGAGAGGCTTCTCGACGCTCTCGCCAACTGCTTTTGAAGCAGCAAAATGGATGATTCCTTCAATCTTCGGGTACTTCTTGAAAACGCCCTCAAGTGCTTCCATGTCGCAGCAGTCAACCTTCTCGAAAGCAGGACGCTTGCCGGTGATTTTCTCTATTCCGTCAACAACGTTGGCATTAGAGTTCGAAAGGTTGTCGATGATGACAACTTCATAACCTGCTTCTTGAAGTTCAACGGTGGTATGGCTACCTATGAATCCGGTGCCACCAGTAACTAAGATCGTTTGTTTCATAAATGTATTGTTTGTAGAATTTAGGTTTGTTGCTTGTTGAATTTTGGGCAAAGATAGTTAAAAAAAACGAGAGCACTCACAGATTAACACAGATTAATATTATACTGCAGGTCTCTTTCGCGCAAGTGCGTATGTTCATTATAATAAATATAACAAAAAGGAAGGATTTTAATAGGCTATTTTCATGAAAACTGGATAGTGGTCTGAGTAACTGAGGTCTTCTTTGTAGTATTCTGCACCTTTCAAGGACTTGTCATGGAATATATAGTCGATGCGTACCTTTTTCTTGCCGCGCATGGTAAACATGAATCCTTTTCCGCATTCTTTGAATCCATCGATCAGGTCGCCCTTCATCAGCTTGTATACATAGGAATATGGCACATCGTTGAAGTCGCCACAAAGGATAATGGGATATGGGCTTTTTTCCATCTCCTTGGCGACAATGTCTGCCTGGATAGCTCGGTTTACCATGCCGAGTGTGTAGTTGTCGTAGATGGAACGTACGAGGGCATTGTCCTCAACATGTCTGCCACTCAGTTCTTGTTTGGCAGCATTTCTCAGCACGCGATTGAAACCTGTGGTTTCCAGATGGACATTGAACACCCTGATGATAGTTCCGTTCACGTCAATATCAGCCCACATGGAACTGTTATTGGTACGGTTCATGAAGTTGATGGTACCAGAGGAGTTGATAGGGAAACGGCTGAATATAATCATGTCGTCATGCCCCTTGGCAACGTGGCCAAAGTGTCTTAGATATTTCTCGGTATTGTCTTTGTTGCCGCTACGCTGCATGTATTCCTGAAAACAGAGGATGTCAACATTTTGTCGTTTCATTTCCGACAGGATGTCTTCAGCCTTGAAACCCATTACCTCTCTTCCGAAGAGAGCCACGTTGTAGGTCGCAACCTTCATAGTTCGCATGCCTTCCACATTAGTAGGGAATAAGCCCAGCTGGAAGAAGGTCTTTGAGTAGGGAATACAGCAAAGCAGGGTGATAAAAGGAATGAGAGACCAGTGCCAGCGCCTACGTACGAGCCAGTAGATGAGCAGAATAACATTAGCCCATACAAGCATAGGTAGAATGTATACAAGCATGGCCATAGCCGTTTCGTTGGCGGGATTGGCATTGCCTCCAAAAAGGCCGAAAAGAGTAAAGATGGAGGTCAGCAGCGTGACGACCAGAAACATAAAAGCGATATACTTGTAGACACCCAGCTTAGCCATTACTCTCCGATGTATTTCTTGATGATTTCTATGAGATCCTCCACCCTGAACGGTTTAGCCATGAAGGCATCACAACCAGCTTCTTTTGCTTCGCGGATATTCTCTTCGAAGGCATAGGCACTAAGTGCGATGATGGGAGTTTCGTGGTCTACCTCTTTAATAATGCGTGTTGCATCGAGACCGTCCATCTCGGGCATGCGAATGTCCATCAGGATCAAGTCGGGCTTCTCTTCCTCGTTGATGGTTACTGCTTCAATACCATTGCGGGCGCACAGAAGCCGATAACGCTTCTGGAGTACTATGCGAACCAGTTCGTAGTTGCTTTCCTCGTCTTCAGCTACGAGTACTGTCTTCATGTTCTGCTCGTCTATCCTGTTGTCTACACGAAGTGTGCGTACATTGGTAGCGCAACTGCGGTTGCTGGTCGATATGCCTCCGAAGGTGCCGTGGAATGGCATCTCAAAAATAAAGGTCGCTCCCTTTCCGAGCTCAGACTCAACGTGAATGTGGCCACCCATCTTCTCTACGATAATCTTGCAAAGAGCCAAGCCAAGACCATAGCCTTTTTGTTGGTCGGCATCCTTTGAAGCGTATACATCGAAAATGTGGTCAATGAAGTCTGGTGAAATGCCCGAACCGGTATCGGAGACAAAGAATTCTATTTCTTGTCCTTCCTCCTTCATGCGGAAGCCATAGGTTATCTCACCTTTGGGAGTATGTTTCAGCGAGTTGGAGATGAGGTTCGAGAAAACCTGCATCAGGCGGTTCTCGTCGGTGTTCATTATGACAGGCATGCCTGGCTTGTTGATGTTCAGCGTGACCGTCTCTGGACAGCGGAATTTGAACAGTTGCTTGATGCTGTTCATGAGTTGACTAAGGTCGGTGGGGGATCTCTTGATAACAATCTCGCCCGATTCAACGCGACTCAAGTCGAGAATCTCATTGACAAGACTCTGAAGTCTGCTATTGTTGCTCTCAATGATTTCCATATAGCCAAGACGTTCCTCAGGAGAATCTGTCTCAACCATGACACGCGAGAAACCTTCAATGGCATTAAGGGGGGTGCGGATTTCATGGGACATGTTTGCGAGGAAAAGCGACTTCATCCGGCTCTCATTCATAGCCTTAGCAGCTTTCTCCTCGTATTCTTTTAATTTTCTGTTGGCTTGCTCCAGCTGTTCTTGCACTTGCGCTAAACGGTGTGTAGCGTCAGCATACTTCTGGAGCAAAATCTCCTTTTCGTCTTGGTCCATGTTCAAAAACACTTCTTTTTGTAGAACTTAGCCACAAAAGTAATTCTTTTTTTGCACATAGAGGTGGATTTATCGTGAAAAAGTGTCTAAAATCCGTCTTTTTTTGTTTTAAAACAAGTTTATAGGATGATTTTTTGTTTAAAATGCAGATATTTTCGATATTTAATGTCTATGATTGTAAATATTTCTGGTTCCTTATCCTCGTTTCGCTTTTTCCCAGGTTCCACTGGTTTTATGGGTTTGAAGATACTTTATTCCACGGAATACGTTAATATTCATGAAGAGGAAGTAGTAGAGAATGTAGAGTAGCTTTTGCTTTTTGCCTTTCTGTGCCATCAGGTAGCCGATGAAGGCAGCCAGATAGAAGATAATCTGTAATATCCATATAGTGGTGTAGACAGTTCCAGCTTTCATAAATACTAACATGACATTGAGCGGTATGAGCGCCATGAGGGCAAAGGGTGTGATGCTCCAGCGTAATACGCGGTGGGAGATGAAGAAGAAGCTGGCCTTTGGAAATCTCAGCGGGTTGAGAAGTGAACGCAGCCACCAGATGCTCTGGAGACCTCCTGCTGCTATGCGACGTTTGCGTTTCGACTCTTCATTCATGTCTGCTGAACCGTATTCCATTGCATAGGCTTCGCTGGTATAGGCAATCTTATAGCCTTTTTTCAATATGAGCATTGATATCATGAAATCATCCAAAAGGGCATTGCTGGGGGCCTCTTCGTAGACGCTCATGCGAACGGCAAACAGTTCACCGGCAGCTCCCATAGCAGAATAGAGCTCGCTATCCCAACGCTTCAGCGTACTTTCGTATTTCCAGTAGAGACCTTCGCCTTCAGCTGCTACCTGTCCGCTATGTCGGGCTGCCACGCGCTTCTCACCGCTGACGCATCCTACGTCATCCTTCATAAATAGGCGGACAATCTCTTTGATACTGTTTGAGTTGAGCATCGTATTGGCATCGGTAAAGATGACATACTCTGCCTTGTTCTCGCGAAGACCATGCTGCATGGCGGCTGCTTTTCCCCTGCGGTCGGGGGATGTCACAAGCATAATCTCATCGCCATATTCCGCCAGAATTTCGTTGGAATGATCGTCACTGCCGTCGGTTACCCACATCACGCATAACTTATCCTTGGGATAGTCAAGTTGACGGATGTTCTCCATTTTCTCGCGAATAATATCTTCCTCGTTGTAGGCGCAAATCATCAGTGTCGCTTCAGGAAGAAGGGACTCTTCGGCAGGCAGCGTGGGTTCTTTTGTGTTGCGACAGAAGATTCTCTTCAGTTGAATAAGTACGAAAAGCACAACTCCATAGCCGATATAGGTATAGAAAACGAGAATGAGACAAGCCCAGAATAGGATAATAAGCGTTTGCATGATTGGGTATAGTTTAGGTTGTTGTTATTCAAGTCCGAAGAGATCTCTCAGGCCGCCGTCAACGCCTGAGAATCCCATGAAGGCCAGGCTAAGCAGGCCGGCTGTAACAAGCACGATGGCCATGCCTTGCATGCCTTTGGGGATATTGGCAAGCTCAAGCTGCTCCCGGATTCCCGCAAACACCGTAAGGGCTAAGCCAAAGCCTATGGCTGTGGAAAAAGCATAGATGGTGCTCTGGAGCAAGTCGAAATCTTTCTGGATGACGAGAATGGCCACGCCAAGAACGGCACAGTTGGTTGTGATGAGTGGGAGAAATATGCCCAATGCCTGATAGAGGGCGGGAGATACTTTCTTTAATACAATCTCCACCATCTGAACCAGTGAGGCGATGACAAGGATAAAGACAATGGTCTGAAGATATTCCAAATGGAAAGGATCGAGCACGGTTTTCTGAACTAACCATGTGACAATGGTTGCCAGTGTCATGACAAAGGCGACAGCGGCTGACATGCCCAGTGAGGTGTCTATTTTCTTCGATACGCCAAGGAACGGGCAAATGCCAAGGAATTGCGATAGGATGATGTTATTGACGAATATCGCACTGATGAATATGAGTATGTATTCCATGTGTTATGCTTTCGTGATTTTGTTGACTATGGCAATGAGAAATCCCAACATGATGAATGCACCTGGAGGAAGTACAAACAGCAGGATATTGTAGGTCTCGGGCAGAAGAGTGAATCCGAAGACGGAACCTGAGCCTAAGAGTTCTCTGCAGATGCCCAGCGTGGTAAGGCCCAAAGTGAAGCCAAGGCCGATGCCAAGACCATCGAAGAGTGAGGAAACGGGACTGTGCTTCGCAGCAAATGCTTCGGCACGTCCCAGAATGATGCAGTTCACAACAATTAGTGGGATAAACAGGCCTAAAGCAGCATCAATGTCAGGTAAATAGGCCTTGATGAACATCTGAAGGATGGTGACAAAGGCTGCAATGACGACAATGAACACAGGGATGCGTACTTTGTCTGGAGTGATATCCTTTAGGCAGGAAATCACGAAGTTCGTACAGATAAGTACAGCCATCGTTGCCAGTCCCATTGCCATTCCGTTGGTCGCATTCGTTGTGGTGGCCAGCGTAGGACACATGCCCAGCATCAGGACAAACGTGGGGTTTTCCTTGACGATGCCGTTCTTGATAATACTGATATAGCTCATAATTCTTAATTTTCAGTTGTCATTTCTTTTGCGTTGCACCGGTGTGCGCATCAACAGGAGATGATGTGTATGCGTTGTAGGCATTGTTCACAGCTAACAGGAAAGCGCGGCTGGTAATCGTCGAGGCTGTGATGGCGTCAACCTGTCCACCATCCTTACTCACGGTCAGCGGCTCTTGTGGGTTCTTGCCGACGATGTCACCCTTTTCGCCTTTTTGGAACCATTTGTCGGCCTTGGCGCCAAGACCGGGAGTCTCTTGGTGTTCCAGTAGGGTGTAACCCAGAATGTTGCCTTCAGTGTCGAAACCTACCAGCACTTTCAGACTGCCACCAAACCCACTCGTAGTGCTCTGTACGGCAGCACCAAGGTCGTTTCCCTGAGCATCACGGGTCTGATAAATGATATAGGTGTACTCTTTTCCCTTTGCGTCGTTTCGTTTTACGGTGTCTGTATGAGCGACGGTTAATTCTTCGCAGGTCATTACGGTCTTGATGCCGTTGGCCAAAGCCATCTCCTTCTGCTGATTGATGGGACCGCTTGTCAGGTCGTTTACATAGGACAGAATGCCACCCATAACAGCCGCTACTCCCGTGAGTACTAATGTCATATTCAGTATAGATGATTCAAGCTTTTTCATAACTTCTATCTTGATTATTTTGTTGAGGGTGTCTCACCGAAACGTTTGGGTTTCATGTAGTTATTGATGAGTGGTGTAAACGCGTTCATGATAAGAATGGCAAACGACATGCCTTCAGGGTAGGCGCCCCAGTTACGAATAATCACCGTTAGTAAACCTATGCACACACCATAGACAAGCTGGCCATTGGCAGTCATAGGCGAGGTGACATAGTCGGTAGCCATGAAAATGGCACCAAGCATCAAACCGCCAGTGAGTATGACCGTCGTGGGGTCTGCATAGATGGGATTGGCGAGGTGAAGTAGGGTGCTGAACACAAAGACGGTTCCTATGATTGCTACGGGAATATGCCAGGTGATAATCTTTCGCCACAACATAAAGGCAAAGCCGGCAAGTAGTGCAAGACCGCAAATCTCTCCAATGGTACCTGCTCCTCCCATTGTGTTCTCGCCTATTAACAGGCTGAAGGCATCGGGTAGCTGTTGGAGTGTGGTAACATCACCGCTTTTGATGGCCTGCTTCATGATGGAAAGGGGCGTTGCTCCTGTAAGAGCATCGGTATAGCTCATCCATTGACCCGCTACAGGCCATGTGGTCATCTGTGCAGGGAATGCCACGAGCAATGCGCAACGGCCTACCAACGCAGGGTTGAAGATGTTCTGTCCAAGTCCGCCAAACGACATTTTTGCTATGCCAATAGCGAAGAGCGCACCGATGACAATAATCCATATAGGCAGGTTTGAGGGCAGGTTCATGCCTAAAAGCAAACCTGTCAAAGCTGCCGATCCGTCAAGAATCGTATTACGTGGATTCTTCAGCAGGAATTTGTTGATTGCCCACTCAATGGCTACACAGGCGATGACGCTTGTGGCACATACGATGACTGAGCCAATGCCAAAATAGAAGAACGAAACCAACAGGGCTGGCAGCAGAGCCAGCATAACGCCATACATGTTACGTTCTACGGTGTCATTCCCGTGCGCATGAGGGGAAAGTGATATAATCAGTTTGTTCATTTCTATGTTGTTTTACTTTTTTGCCGCTCTGTTGCGAATAATGCCCATCACAGTCGATTTGCCTTGTCGGATGTTGTCAAGCAATGGACGGTGGGCAGGACAGGTGAACTGGCAGGAACCACATTCTATGCAGCTCACGATGTCTTCTTGTTCAGCTCTTTCCCAGTTGCGTGCCTCGCTTACTTTTGCCAGCAGATAGGGCTCAAGTCCCATAGGGCATACACCGACGCATTTGGCGCAGCGAATACATGGCTCCGGCTCTTTCCTGCGCGCGTCATCGCCACTCAATATGGTGACCGAGTTGGTCCCCTTACAAATGGGAACTTCAGTAGTTGTAAGGGCTTTGCCCATCATCGGACCTCCGGCCAGTAGCTTGTTGTCGCCTTCCGGCATGCCTCCGCAGGCCTCAATGAGGTCTTGCATCGGGGTACCCATGCGTACAAGGAAATTACTAGGGTGCTGAAGTTTTTTTCCTGTTACGGTGGTATAGCGTTCGAATAGCGGCTTGTGTTTCATTACCGCCTCATAGACGGCATAGGCAGTACCCACATTCTGAACAATAGCCCCGACATTTACGGGAATAGCGGGAGGAGCAGGGACCTGACGATTGATAACGGCATCAACAAGTTGCTTTTCTCCTCCTTGCGGATAGCGTTGTTTGAGAGGGACTACCTCTACTGAATAGATACTTCCGTCAAACTTCTCCTTGCATTTCTTTGTGAGCAGGTCGATAGCTGTAGGCTTGTTGGTTTCAATGCCGATATAGCCAACCTTCACTTTTGCCGCCATCATCAACAGCTCTAGACCAATGAGGATCTGGTCAGGCTTCTCCATCATCAGTCGGTAGTCGGCTGTAATATAAGGCTCGCATTCTACTGCATTGATGATGACGCATTCGGCCTTAGCTGATGGGGGAGGGCAGAGCTTGATGAAAGTGGGAAAACCGGCACCTCCCATGCCGGTTATGCCGGCATTCTTGATGCTGTCAATAATGGTCTCGGGAGTAAGTTCCGGGTGTTCGGCTGTAGTCTCTATCTTGTCTGTGCGGTCAATACCTTCTTCCCACTCATCGCCTTCTACATCAATGATAATGGCAGGCTTTCTGTAGCCTGTGGCATCAATGGCCGTGTCAATCTTGAACACAGTGCCGCTAACCGACGAATAGATAGGCGCAGAGACAAATCCGCCAGCTTCGGCTATCAAGGTACCGACTTTCACTTTGTCCCCCTTTTCCACTACAGGCTTAGCCGGAGCACCGATGTGCTGACTCAATGGGAAAATGGCCCGTTTGGGCAAAGAAGCTATGGCCGTTGCTGCTTCATGCGTTAATTTGTTTTCCTCGGGGTGTATGCCACCGATGCGGAAAGTCCTGATTTTCATGATAGTGCCTCCTTTCTTTCTTCTGCCTTTGGGTCAACAGGCTTTGGTGCTGGGAAATTCACGGCCTGGATAGCCTTCGTCGGGCAGATGCTAACACACTTCCTGCACAAACGGCATTTGTCGGAATCGATATAAGAGCAGTTGCTCTCTACTGTAATTGCACCAAACGGACATTCCTTTTCGCATTTTCCGCAACCGATGCAACTGACCTTGCATGCCTTCATAGACACTGCCCCTTTGTCTTTGTTCACGCAGCTGACAAAGACGCGTCTGCCTTTCGGACCTTTCTTCCTTAATTCGATAATGCTACGCGGACAGGCCTTTGTGCAGGCTCCGCAAGCTGTACATTTCTCTTCATCAACCTCAGGCAGACCCGTCATAGGGTTCAGGTGGATGGCATCAAACTGACAGACGCTCACACAGTCACCGCAGCCCAGACAGCCATAGCCACAGGCTGTTTCTCCAGCACCGCAGGCATGCATGGCAGAGCAAGTGCGCAAACCGCCGTATTCGGCAATAAGGGGACGGTATTCGCACGTGCCATTGCATCTAACTACGGCTACCTTCGGCTCACCATTGGCAACAGCAATGCCTAATAAATCTGCAATCTTGCTCATTGTTTCCTGACCGCCAACAGGACAGGATAGTCCGTCGATGCTACCTTTCTCGCTTTCCTTTACAAGGGCACTGGCCATGCCGCTACAGCCGGGGAAACCACATCCTCCACAATTGGCTCCAGGCAGGATTTCGCTTACCTGGCCAATACGAGGATCTTCAAATACAGCAAACTTCTTGGAACATGCATAGAGCATGAATGCCGCGGTGATACCGATGCCTCCAAGAACAATTACTGCAATTAAGATAGAGTTCATAATAATCTTTTAGTATCTGTTTTTTTTGTTTTGTTTGTTTTTATGCGATGTTGGGCGCTTCTACTTTAAATTGCATTTTGTTTGTTATTGAGTTCCTGCGAAACCACAATGTAATATAATAAGGTATCAAGAAAGCAATGGATAATAATGCAGCAGTTATGTCAGCAACGCCAAGAAGTTTCGTTCCAGTCAAGACTCCAAGTAGTACACATAAGGGGAGGCAGAAAGCGATTGTCAGTGCATGCCATGCCGTTCTTGTTGACATACTAATCATCACCTCATCTCCGGCTTGATAGCTTTGCTCAGGAACATGAATTTCAACTATTTTCTTCTTCATGTCTGCAACACTGCAATTATGTGAAATATGGCAACTTGAGCAGGCTGCCGCCTGCAAAATCTGTACGCGGACAGTCTGGCCGTCCGTGCCGATAACAGTGCCATGATGTTTTACTTGATTGCTCATCATCGAGCGCCTTTTTGCATGCAAAGGTACTAATATTTGGTAATTTAAGAAAGCGTGTCTGTAATATTTTTCAAAAAAATGGCATCTTTGTTTGCATTTATTAATCTTTTTCGTATTTTTGCATGAGAATTAATGATTTTTGTCATGGAAACAACGGAACTGACACTTCAACAAGTCAATCGGGCTATACAGAAGATAGCCGAGAAATTTCCCCCTTCACAGGAGGCAACCCTGCTTACGGACATCCATATCTGTGTCTCGCAGGATACAGGGGAGTTATTGGTATTTGACGATGAGGAACGGGAAATAACACGTTGTGTCGTTGATGAGTGGATTAATGATAAACGGGACGATTTCTATGATCAAGTGGCAACAATCTTGAGAAAGGCCCTGAGCAGCCATTCGGAACTCATTGATACCATGTCTATACTGAAGCCGTATGCGTTTGTGTTAGAAAATGACGAAAGAGATGAGCAGCATGAACTTTATGTCGTTGATGGCGATACCGTCATCTTGGATCCTATCATGATGGAAGATCTTGACAAAGAGCTTGACACGTTCTTCGAAGAACTTTTGAAAGATGTCTGATATAATATAATAAGGTGTACCCATCTTTCGTTTTGTTGTTTAGTTTAAAATCATTTTTTTTTTAGAAAAAAGTTTTGTATTATTTTGTCTGTATTGGAAAAATTCCTACCTTTGCATCCGCTTTCGCTCAAAAATTGGGTGTTAAGCACAAACGGAAAGCGTTCTTTGATAGATTTACATAGACAGAAGTAGTACAAGAAGCGAGAGCATTAACATGCTCTTGGGTAATTTGACAAACCGTTTAATTCTTGAGACTGGATAGTCGTTCTGAGACAGAGACA